>Ga0214481_100851_pt1 | contig 14131 bp, 8 predicted proteins | sample M1_20Mar14CPVII9_4_FD_165057 | JGI IMG/M metagenome (GOLD analysis project Ga0214481, IMG submission 165057) | Marine eukaryotic communities from Monterey Bay, California, United States - M1_20Mar14CPVII9sort6BwellG10 | ecosystem: Environmental > Aquatic > Marine > Unclassified | place: USA...
GGGTGGTATCACCTCAATTGTGAGCACAGTAGCTGTCGGCAAGTAGGCGGCCATGATTCTAATTTTCAATTTCCTTAAGTGGCCGGAGGCGTTACTTTTTTAAGTGGGACAGTATAAGTGGGACAACGTAAAATATACCTATTTTAGACTATAAGTGGGACGATCCACTAAGATAAAAGTAACGGTCACAATAGGTTTTAAACTCGTATCTTATTACTTATTCTTCTTATTATTGATCTCTGTACACAAATAATGATATCTATACCAGCTTTATTGATTGCAGTTGTTACTGTTTTACAGTGTGGATGTGTCTTTACAGTAGTGGGATTTTCACAGCCGTTATCTAGTTACCACTCTCAAAAGATAAGATGGTGCACATCAAATACAAAATTATATATGAGTGATCAGCCAACAGATGAAGAAGGTGCAGACTTAGCCGCACAATTCTTCAAGACAGTATCAGATCGTGATATATCAATTGAGGGTGATGAGATTGACTTCTCAGACGCTGATGAAAGTGAAATGATGAAGGACGACGGTACTGTTGCATATGAAGAGAACACTAACGAAGATTTGGATGATAACGACGATGCTATATTACGAGAATATGATGTGACCTCTGAAGAGAGTGCATCATTTACTAATGAACAAATCTATGATGAAGTCAAAGATAGAATGTTTGAGAGTGCAGGGGCATTCGTTGAGTTATCCAAGGGAGCTGAGGAGAGTCTTGCGAGCGAGGAGGATGGGTTTAAAGAAGTGTATCAACCTCCTTCTACTGAACCGGATTCTGGATTAACTGCTGGTGAAGTGGTGGAAGTGGGTAAGTGAATATAGAGTCCTTGTTTCATTTTGTTGTTGTTATTAGTTTGCTCACATTACTTTTCTCTTTGATATATGTATGATTTCATAATTTGATATCATCCATCTCACCACTCAACTCAAAATACAATACAAAATGTATACAACAAACAGTTCTTAAAGCACTGCAAAATAATGATAATCCACGTACAAACTATGGCATAGAGGTATTGTTTGGATACAGTAGTGCCGAGAGTCAAATTATGGATCTCGTCAACACTGAGGGTCTTACACCGGATCAATATCGAAAGTATTTAATCTCATCAGACGACAACATGGCTCTATTTGATCATACCGAAGTTGTTATTGACAAGGCTGACTTTTCACCAGATAGATTGAAGGCATACTTTACAGCAAGATTGACCGGTGTTGGAGAGGATTTTTCTGTCAACTTTATCCTATCCACAAACGGCACAAATGATGAAGATAGCTGGTTGATTGACTCATTACTTATCCGTCCTTCAAAATATAGAAAAAGGAGGAGACGCTAAAGCAGGAGAAGAAGAAGTCAGAGTCCACAAGGCATTGGAAGCTTACTTGCTCACAAAGAAAACAAACTTTGCAAAGCTCGAATGAAGTACTGTTATTGTTATTTAAATAGTAATGTAAAGAGTAGAATAGTAAATAGAGGAGTCAGGTTACTTTCCTAATTAGTCTAAAGTTGTATGAGCATCTAATAGATACTGCGTAGGGTGTAATTAATCGCCTCAAGAGATCACTTCATATCATTCAATGGCAAGGATACCTTGGTATCCTAAATTGGTGAGGTTTTTATTCTGAGATTTGAAATGAAGACTGCCGATTTATTTGATACCTCAAGATAGTGAACCATAATACTATTATACATCGCAGTGGTAATACCACATTAATAATTGATAATCATAGTATCATAGACAATAAGCATACCAGCACAAAACGGCAACCAAATTGGTATAAACACATTTAATAAACAGCAACAACAACATACAAAATGGCAGAAGATAAAATGGAAGTAGACCAACCTACTGTGGCAACAACACCACCAGCCGTAGAGGATGAAGAAGAAGACTGTACCGATCTAGCTGAATTACTCGATAGTATTAATGATAAGGAAAGTGCTGGTGATAAAATTCCCGGCTTAACTGCATTACTAAACGAGCCAACTAATCGATATGGACCGACTGCATCAGCACTCAAAGAGCGTGCGGTATATTCACTTGCACGTGCATACTGTGAAGATAATCGTCATGATGAGGTAGTAACACTCCTAACAGGCAAAACATGTGCAAACTTCTTCGAAAATGTTACCAAGGCAAAGACTGCCAAGGTTGTTAGGGCTGTATTAGATGCCGTGTGCTCATTAGCACCTGATCAGTTGGATATGCAGAGTCAAATTTGTCGTAATATTATTGATTGGTGTAAGGCAGAGAAGAGAAGTTTCTTACGTCAACGTGTGGAGTCCAAGTTGGCATTTGTTTTATTTCAACAGGATAAATACGGAGAGGCATTAACGTTGGTGGATAATTTATTAGTTGAATTGAAAAAGTTGGATGATAAACAGCTATTGGTGGAGGTTCATCTTGTGGAGTCAAAGGTACATCATGGATTACGTAATGTTGCCAAATCCAAGGCTGCACTTACGGCATCTAGGACAAATGCCAATGCTATTTATGTTGCTCCCGCACTTCAATCTCAAATTGATCTAATGAGTGGTGTTCTACACTGTGAGGAGGGAGATTATGATACTGCACACTCATACTTCCTGGAGGCATTTGAACAGTTAGATCAGTTGGATGATCAGGAGAAGGCAGTGCCATGTCTAAAGTATATGATGCTTTGTAAGATCCTTGATGGGTTGTCCAAGGCATTGGGAATTAGTTCCACAGGTGCAACGGGAATTCGATCGGATCGTAATGAGGCGGATATTTCAGGTATGATTACAGGCAAGCGGGGTGTCAAGTATGCCGGAAGTGATGTTGAGGCCATGTCTGCCATTGCCGCGGCCGCTTCAAAGCGATCACTCAAGGAATATGAGGCCGTACTTTCAAAGTACCCTCATGAGTTGCAAGATGATTTATTGATCAAGCATCATCTTGGGACACTACAGGAACAGTTGTTGGAATCTAATCTCATTCGTATCATTGAGCCATATTCCTGTGTTGAGATTGATCATGTTGCCACCTTGATAGAAATGCCATTGGCCGTTGTCGAGAAGAAGCTTAGTCAAATGATTTTGGATGGCAAGTTCAATGGTATTTTGGATCAGGGTAAGGGCCAGCTTATTGTATATGAAGATGGTGATACTGATAAGGCTATGGAGAAAGGACTGAAGGTTATTGACAACATGGATAAGGTTGTGACGTCTTTGTTTGCAAGAAGTCAAAACTTGAGGAGTATTCAAGTTTAGAAAGGAGGAGTTGCAAGTATCGTAGTGTTGAAGAAAGTTGAATAAAGTTAGACACATTATTTCATCTGGACTGGATTGTATGCACTTTACATTAGATTAGAAAGCTACCCATAGCCGAGCGGTCTATCCATAACTCTACAAAGTTTAGCAGAACACTCTTGCCCTATCTATCTCTTGACACTTAATTACAGTCGGTCATCACCTTTTTAGTTCATCAGGATACCGCCAACCTAAGAAAGGATACCGCATCCTGATTGAGTATGAGCTTTTTTGTTGTTTTTGTGGTTGTTGGCAGTAGGAAGATTAATACGCCATATACAGTGAAATAATATGGCCACAAACGCAAATGAGGCATACTGCACCTTTACCCTCGCTTCGGATGTAACAGCGGGGGGATTACCATCGGAGGAGGAAATTGCAAAACAATTAGAAAGTAATGATCCCAAGGTGTGTAAATTTATGTTGTGTTTCTGTATCGATAAACAGAGATTTAGTTAAATTTTGATAAAAGGTATAGAGGTATTATATGAGGATATAAATACAATCAGTTATTGCAGCAATATCACTTTGGTCGTCGGCGAATCTCGAGGAATATGATGATGAGCCATAATTGGATTTACAAAATTACAACAGCCCATGTTATGTTTTATTATTATATTATATACATTTATGCTCACAATTTAACATTATACATCTATATACCACCGATAAAAATAACAGATTAAAAGGCACGCCCTTAAAGCTGCCATCATGGCAATGTTGGGTGGAGAGGCCATGCCACGTATCCTCATGCAGGTTATCCGTTTTTGTATAAACTCAGATGATAAACCACTTAAGAAATTATGTATGCTTTATTGGGAGGTGGTACCAAAGTATCAGGAACCTACATCTGATGAGGTACTTCGTGCAGCACAGGGAGGGCAAACCGTTCAACGTAAATTGTTACCCGAGATGATTTTAGTATGTAATGCACTCATGAATGACTTGAACCATCCAAATGAGTATGTCCGTGGATCAATGTTACGATTTTTATGTAAAGTGAAGGATGAAGAAATTCTTGGTCCACTCATCCCTAGTATTAAGGCGTGTTTGCAACATCGTCATCAGTATGTTCGTAAGAATGCAGCCATGGCAGTTTTTATGGCACACAAATTACATGGAGAAACACTCATCCCTGATGGTCCGGAACTTATGGAGACATTTATTAATGCCGAGACGGATGTTGGTGCGCGTAGAAATGCCTTCTTAATGCTTTACAATGAATCCGAGGAACTTGCTATCCAGTACCTTGCCAAAAATTTGGATGATGTTGGCAAGTTTGGGGATGGATTTGCCCTCCTAGTTTTGGACTTGACACGTAAGGCCTGTCGACGTGATCCTAACCAAAAGTCACGTTTCGTCCGTGTCTTGTTCCAAATGTTATCATCGGAATCTCCCGCTGTCTCATACGAGGCTGCCTGGACACTCATTTCGATGTCTAACTCGCCCACGGCTGTTCGTGCTGCGGCAGCAACATACACCAACCTTCTTAACTCCCAAAATGATAATAATGTCATTATGATTGTTTTGGAACGTCTTGAACAGCTCCAAAAGAAACACTCCAAGATCCTTCAGGAGTTATTACAAGATATTCTACGTGCCTTATCATCTCCCAACCCAGATATTTGCAAGAAGGTTCTTGATGTTTCCATGACTCTCGTGACATCTAAAAATGTTGCCGATGTTGTCGTTACACTCAAGAGGGAGGTTTCCAAGACTGAGCAGGAGAACTCAGACTCTTCCGAGGATAAGGGCAAGGTTTACCGCAACATGCTCATTACCGCCATTCACGGATGCGCTGTTCGTTTCCCCGATGTTGCCGAGAGTGTTGTGCACACATTGATGGACTTCCTCTCATCGGATGGAGGGATGCAAGTTATTATTTTCGTACGGGCTATTGTTGAGAGATACCCCAACCTCCGCCCCGCTATCCTTTCAAAGCTTGTCAATACGGTAGATGAAGTAACAAACAACAATGTTATGTGTATCTGTTTGTGGATCCTTGGAGAGTACTGTGAGACTTCCGAAACAGTGACGGACGCATTTGATACCATCACACAACAGTTGGGAGATGCCCCCTTTATTGTTCAGGCGGAGGAAAAGCAAGCCCAAGAACAAGCCGCTATTGAGGCTGCTAAAGGCCCCAAGATGGTTACCAAGAATGTCGTATTATCAGATGGAACGTACGCCACGCAGACTGTATACTCAGAACCCAAGATTAGTCAATCCCTGGATAAAAGTCCTCATCTACGTAAGATGATTATTGGGGGCGACATCTTCCTTGGATCAATCATTGCTTCCTGTCTGACGAAGATGTGTTTGCGTGCACCCGATCTAGGTATGGATGCAGTTACTGTCAAATCTATGACAGTGAAGGCCTTGCTTACCATGTGTGGTATTGTCAAGATGGCCGAGGTTACCGTATCTGCTCAAAAGTCCAGCCTTGCCGATTGCAGTGAACGTATCACTCTTTGTTGTAGAGCCCTGCTAGATCCCAAGGCAAAAGCATTACTAAAGAACACATTGCTGACAGAGGGCAAAACAAGCTTCGCTGCCTTCTTGGCCCATGTTCAGGACAAGGATGGAAGTGGAAGTGAAGAGACAAAGGAGGAGACTATTACCGCCCAAGCCGATGATTTGATCCACTTCCGACAACTTCGATCGTTGACAGCACAAGGTGGTGATCTTGATCTCGATGACGGAAGTGATCTCGCTCGGGCAACTGGTTACGCCGATGGTAGTTCTCTCCTCAGTAATGAATTGAGTCATGTATATCAGCTTAGTGGATTTGCCGACCCTGTTTATGCTGAGGCCTTTGTGACAGTGCATGATTACGATATCCTTCTTGAAATCTTGATTATCAACCGTACCCCCAATACTTTGGCTAACCTGACGGTTGAACTCAGCACGATGGGAGATATGAAGATTGTCGAAAGACCACAGAGTCAAACAATTGGCCCTCTTGACCAGATGACTATCCGTGCTAGTATTAAGGTTTCATCCACAGAAACTGGTCATATATTCGGAACAATTGTGTATGAGGATGCATCAACACAAGAGAAGGGCTACATCAATCTGAATGATATTCACATGGATATTATGGATTACATCCGGCCTGCCACTTGTACCGATGAGGTGTTTAGATCAATGTGGGCAGAGTTTGAATGGGAGAACAAGGTTGCCATTTCAACTTCCATCTCCGACTTGGTCGAGTTCCTTGATCATATCGTAAGCTCCACCAACATGAGTTGTCTTACACCACATGACAGAAGTGAGAAGGGAAGTTTTTTGGCTGCTAATTTGTATGCCAAGAGGTGAGTTATATAACTTTTTGTGTAATTGGTAAAATGGAGTGGGTGAGCGACCCTGGTTCGTGTTAGATGCTGTCTGTTAAGTGCCAGTTGTCTGTTAAATCCAAGGGGATATAGATTTCTGGCTACATTTGACGCCGACAAGGCGTTCTTTAGTGGTCATTCAGAGCTTTATTGCAAACCACTGGCTGTTTTATTATTTGCTGTCAGCATTTTTGGTATCTTAGCACTGTTACATCTCGTTACTAACCATATTTCTATTAATCAAATCTTGCAGTGTATTTGGGGAAGATGCTCTTGTTAATGTATCTGTTGAGAAGAAGGAGGACAATGATGGAAAGCTTGCGGGTTACATACGAATTCGATCAAAGACTCAAGGGATTGCCTTAAGTCTTGGTGATAGGATCACAAGTGTTCAAAGAGGCTTAAAGAAAGTATAAAAGAAATAAGTATTTGATGTTGCCAACTTTAAATTGATACATAAAAATAGAGAAGATTGCCGGCCCGTAGTATCATACTCTACTATCATCAATTCAGTAAATAAGCTGCATTTTCACATGGGCTGAGAGTGCTGAGGTATCCTCGGCAGTAAAAGGTATCCTTGAGGCCAAATAAAAATGGATTTTTCCTCTTCATGTCATAGCTCGCCGCTCTGTTAGTTACTCCTGCAATACCTAGTGATACTCAAATATTATACCATGGTGAAACTTACTGTCGCCTCTATTGCTCTTTTGGCTGCTACGGCTAATGCATTTGCTCCGAATACCGTACCGACGGCGCCAGGGTAAGTCTTTTATTCATTTTATAATATGATATTTTGTAAAGATACTTATGTATTTTTTATCAACTTGTGTTCCTCGTAGTACAAACCATGTATCATCGGTTGCCCTTGGTATGGCCAACAACGGCGAAGGTCCATCAAAGCGCAAGCGTGCGTTGAAGGTAAGTTAGTCTATATGAAATAGTTTTCAAATGATCGAATTACGATCACATATACTCATCTCTCATTTGAACATAATATATGACGATATATAAATGACACAACAACAACAATAATAATATTCGAATAGACTTTGGCAAAGACAGCTAGTGTGTTATCCACTGTTGCATTTACTACTACTAGTTTACCTCCGGCTGCAATTGCTGCAAAGAAAGTTCAAGAGGTTGTAGAAACTGTTGATAATACAAACAAGTTATTGGCAGCTGGTGCTGGCGTCGTTGCAGCTGGGGCTGCTGCTATAAAATTGACAAGTGGATCTGGTGCTCAGGACTTCTTAGAGGCTTCACCATACTGGGATCAATCTGAAGTGAAGGTGAATACATTCAAAAACAAAGCACCATTTACTGGCAAAGTAGTATCTACAAAGCGTATTGTTGGACCAAAGGCAACCGGAGAGACTTGTCACATTGTAATTGATCATAAGGGTGACTTTCCATACTGGGAAGGACAGTCGTGGGGTGTCATTCCTCCTGGTACACGTGAGAAAGACGGGAAACCACACAGTGTTCGTTTGTACTCCATTGCATCTTCTCGGTATGGTGATGATATGACTGGTAACACTGGATCATTATGTGTCCGTCGAGCAACATACTGGTGTCCCGAGTTGAAGGCTGACGATCCAGCCAAGAAGGGTATCTGTTCGAACTTCTTATGTGACACAACAGCCGGCGATGAAGTGGTAATGACCGGCCCTAGCGGCAAGGTTATGCTAATGCCCGAGGAAGATCCTTCCACTGATTACATCATGGTTGCCACTGGTACAGGGATTGCTCCCTACCGTGGCTTCATCCGTCGTCTCTTTTATGAGGATACTCCAGCAGCAAAGGCATACAAGGGTCAGGCTTGGTTATTCTTGGGTGTTGCCAATAGTGACGCTCTATTGTATGATGATGAGTTCCAACAGGCCAAGGAAAAGTTTCCAGACAACTTCCGTCTTGACTATGCTTTGAGCCGTGAGCAGGAGAACAAAAAGGGCGGTAAAATGTACATCCAAGATAAGGTTGAGGAGTATGCTGATGAGATCTTTACCAAATTGGAGAATGGGGCACACATGTACTTCTGTGGATTAAAGGGTATGATGCCTGGTATCCAAGATATGCTTGCTGAGGTTTGCAAGAGTAAGGGCATCGATTATGACGAATGGATCAAGGGATTGAAAAAGAAGAAGCAGTGGCATGTTGAAGTATATTAATTGATTCAGTTGGTTCATTAATTTGTGGTAGGGTTATATATCTGTAATAGAGAGATTGTGTGTCATAAGCTGGAGGATGCCACTGTTGTTCAAATTGAGAAAGAAACAAGAATCTTCTTATTGATACTTGTAGTTGCTATCTAATCTTATAATAAATCAGTTTAACATCCAGACTAATGGTATCCTCCTACTTTATCAGTTGTTGTATCGGACCAATGTTCAAAACGATTCTAATAAAGGTATTCTATACACATTTCTATTCTTCGTCCTCATCATCTTCATAGTCATCATCATCATCTTCTTCACCATCATCCATTTGAAGTGCCTCTCCACTTTGCATAGCCTTCCAATATTCATAATTATCATTATTATTATTAATATAGAAATATGTCACAGTTCCGGCAGTGAATATCAATGTTAATGGGAAGAGATACTTTTGAAATCCAGGCTTAGCCGGTGGTGGTGGTGGAGAATATTGTATTGGTGGACGTATTGAGTAATCTATTGGTCTTAACCCAAATATTGCATCTATTTCTGATCCGGACTCCGATGTTGCCATAGTACTATTAGATTTTGCATTCTGATTAATCGCTCGAGATATTGCTTTCTTCTTATTGTTGTTCGCTGCTGCTGATGTGGATTGTTTTGTTCTAGTTTGTATTAGTATTTGTCTTTTACATGATTGTGCATGAGATGATGATTTTGTTGGCATACGAAGAGATAAAGCTCGTCGCGTTGCAATTCGATAAAGCAACAAAGTCATAATATCTATAGAGTATATATGTGGATGCTAATACTTGTTGTTGTGGATATTGCAACTACATACTATCGATTTGTAAATACACAGTAAAGAGATGAGTTGGTGGAATAGAAGTGGAGGCGAATGCTCGAATGGCGAAGATAATAGGTAGTAAGTTGGTCCTGTGACGCGTCCTTGTGGCGCCTCAAGTTTGTAGTTGTAGAAGCGGCTATGGCTCTCTTCATCTACTTCATTGCTTCTATTGGCATATTCTTGTCTTATTCTAGATCGGGGCATCATCAGTATTAGCACGTAGTATATTTCATTCGACATCAAGTGTGTATCTAAATAATTTCACCTACAAACAATAAACAATAATAACATCAAGTGTGTGAATAATTTCACCTACACAAGTACAATAATACATAACATCAAGACTAGAGTACTAGAGATTAATATCATTAAAAGACAAAAAGTAGTGATTATATCGAATATTATCAACTGTCTATTGCAACATCTATTGTAATATCAAATAAATACAGAGTATATCATTACAGACTAATATCCCCTACACAATAATAATAGTATGACCTTCATTGACGTGTCTGGAGGTAGGCCTACAGCTGGTTTAATTGCAGGCTACTCAATTTTATGTGTTGTAAGTTTCTTATGCACATTGTGGGCAATCAATACTGGTAGAACAAGGTTGCATTATAGATCATTCTTCAGTGTGCGCGTTCTATTTCCTATTGCAACATGTATATTAGCGTTAGAGAATGCAGCATTAGCAGCAACAGGACACATCTATGATAATTATGTTGAAGATGGGAATAATGATAGTTTAGATGGAAATCTATTTCTCAAGGCAGTATTCGTATTGCAAACATTTGAGGTACCCATACTCTTAATTGTTGTATTTGAGATAACATATCTTGTACATAAAAGACGATCTGTCAACTTCTGCGGCTTGTACTTCGATGAGGGTGTAAGAGTTAACAACAATGTATTAATGTCCTTCATGTTACGAAATTCAATACGAACATTGGCATTGTTGCTTTTAATAATGGGGTTGATTGTTAATTTCAATGTATTAATAACAGAAGACCCGTTAGCAGGTCGTGCAGGTTGGTGGGCACTATCCCAAGAAGACTGGGATAATATCCATTTGTTGTTGAGTTTAATACCAACAGCGGTGTTGACTTTAGTATCATTCTATTTATCAATAATGCTTTGGAGATATGGTACAGAATCTGCAATGGTTGTTCATTCTTCAATGTGCAATCCTTGGTTCTACTTGTTCTTCGGGACTTTAGCCATGTTTGTCGGACAACTGTTTGGAGAAGAGCTGTATACAATCATGTCAAATGCAGGAATATTGATATTTATCATCACTATACTACTCTTGATGGCAGAAGTTGACAAAGATATAGTCAAATCAAATGATGAAGCATGTTTTCTCGTACAAGTAGCTCAAATTGGCGATCAGATACGTGTTGCATCATCAGCAGATACTAGACCTCCACAAAACTTTCATGATGAAGAAAACCCTGTTGCTTCAAATCATAATAACGGAGGAGTACAAGGTGATGCCTCAATAACAAATAATCAAACCGACGGCCAGAATGTCAGTGATACCTCAGCGATACAGGCAACGAGTGAAGCTGCCGAGAAGACAAATGAAGCCGAGATACAATTAGACTCCACTACTGGTCAAGAAGAGGATCAAGTTGTTACTGACCCGAATGATAAGAAAGGAAACTAATAGGAAAAGTCTTTATATACATACAATCTACGTAATATTTATTGGTATTCTAGAAAGATTAAAGGGATGATCAACCCACAAACTAAGCCCATCACAAAGCCTGATTCAAACACTTGAGATGTGCTCAATGTCTCAAGATGTCGCTTCATGAAACCAATCAGGTCAAAGAGTAGAGTGTCATCAGTACTGGTTGTACTATTAGAAGCCTCTTCCAAGATACAATGCAAAGAAGAGCAGTCAAACAAGTGTGATGACGGTAAACTGCAAAGACTCTGACCACGTTGATGTCGTGGTTTCTTTTTCAATGATGATGGCATCATACTCCCTGAGAAGGTCAAGTTCACCTGTGATGAGGTATGTATCTTCTTGTTACAAAACATCTGACCAGGTTCAGACTTGAAGCGCCTATGCCGAACAGTTGGCTTGGCAGTAGGATGTTTGCCATCTTCTACAGCTTGTGGATATGTGCTTACAAGACAGCCACTAGAGCTGCTCTCCAAAGTGCTATGGAGAAACTCTAATTCCATATTCAACTCGGATACGTCATCTTCTTGATGATCACTAGTAACACTGTTAGTGTATGAAAACAACGATGGAGATATCGTTTGTGATATACCGGCCAACAAGTGAGGCTCTTCCACTTCAGAGTCAGCATCACTGTACTCCATATCATTAACTTGCCTAGGAGAGGAAGATAAAGTATTCATCTTGTAGGGGCAGCTCAGTGTTCGAAAGATACACTGATTCTTGGTGACAATACTTTGCTTGGTTTCTTCACATATCACATTCCATTCTCTCAGGTTCTCTTCGGTCAGTCTTGGTCGGAGTACCTTGTCGTTGTCAACTTCAACAGCATGATAAGTATCGTCTTGAAGAGAAAGATTACCAGAATCTTGCCTGATGAGAAAATTATCATCGTCGTCAGCAAGATCAAAGTCTTCTATGATATACACTTGCTCCTCTTCTTGCTCCTCTACTTCAATAGAGCAACTGCTATCTGACTCTGATGAAATGTATGAGCTAACATCAGACTCCATAGTTGATGACCTGCCACGATTTTGATTCCACAAAGATACTGGATGACACCGAGGTGTTAATGTTGTATTCAATTGTTGGGGCATACTACACTCGATTGTCTTCTTCTCGTTCTTGATATCAGGATCGTTCTCTTCATATGTTAAACTGCTTCTTGTCGATGATGAATAGTCATCTACTCCTCCTTCAGTAGTATTAAAGAACTCATTCAAGTAGCTTGCACTCATTTCGGAAATAGATGTACTCCTTGCTCTGTTTCTATTATGCATAACTTGAACAGGGACCTCTCCAGTATTATCGATCGGATCATCCATTCCTATTCGACTAATCTTAGGAGGTAAAGGAGGTGATACAGGACGATAAGATGATACATCCTCTTCTACATCTTTCTCATCACCTGAGGAAGATGGCGTAACAGTATTCTTCTTGTCAGGAATACAATTGACATCTCGTGGACTACTAAAATCAAATGATAACTCTTTAATACATTGCACTGCTTGTGTAGTAGAATCTTTAACAACTGCTTCCTCCTCTTCTTCTTTACGACTTGACGATTTGCTGAAGGGTGATGCCAACCATGCCAGTGGATTATCATTATCATCTACTGCTGCACGAACTTGACTGCTAGCTGATGGTGATACTATGGGTTGATCTGCCGGACTGCGCATCTCTTGTGTTTGTGTACAAGTGGCGTTGTTAGTATTCAATACACTATAACTCTCCTGAGTAGCAGTTGATCTCTTTGGGTAGGTATCCATAGCGGTGGCATGTTCCTCATGATATGTCGAGCCTCCTTCTCCTCGACTGTTGTTATCATTGGCAAATAGAACTGAACCAACTTCTATAGAACATCGACGATGTGTTCTTGTGGACGATGCATTTGATATGTATGAGTAACAACTACTACTCGATTGCAACCTGTGCCTATTATTAGTATAAGGAGCAGTAGTATTGTTTTTGCATAGGGGTACAGATAATCGGTTTGCCATTGGCTGTTGTTGATGTTGTTCTGTAGTAATGTTATTCATACTGGACATATTATTTATCAGACGTCGAAGGCATTGGATGATGGGTAGATTTATATGTATCAATATTGTTGTATCAATAATATGACTGTTGTTCGAGATTATATCAGTATACTATCAGGAATCAAACGATACTGAATTGCAATCGTATTCCCATAGTAAGCCGCGCCCTCCATGTTTGTCGGTACGAATAATGCTATTTGATCGACATCCTTGTTTGTAACTCCGATTTCCGATTGACACTTTCTTACGCGCTACCTTAAAGTACTGAAAATTGAAGGTGCAAAATTCATGCACGCTGAGTCGATTATTGCACACATGACGAGTGCACCTTCTATCCTTCTTCGTCAGCGAGACAACACATAAGTAACATTATCAAGAGGGCAAGGGCCGGCCGAGTGTCTACTCTGTTACTATTGTAGTCTATTATTTATTACATAGAAGCGACAACTCATTAATTTGTTGTTTTGGTAGTTTATTATCAATTATTGCTTTAAGTATTCAGTCGATAGTTTTCATTGCAAAACATTGAAGCATAAAAAAAAATATATATAGACATGACGACGATAAGAAAGATAAACTCAAGAGGGAGAATGGCAGTATTGCTCCTTCTTCTTTCGACGATCTCATTCAATGTAGAGGCATTCCGCACATCAAGTAGTGTTAGTAAATTTTCACCATCATCAATATGTCATAGAAATAGTAACAATATAATCTGCGGTGGAAATAGTATAATACAGCAACAACTACAAGCACGCCTTAATAATAACATCAGACTGTA
>Ga0214481_100855_pt1 | contig 14107 bp, 7 predicted proteins | sample M1_20Mar14CPVII9_4_FD_165057 | JGI IMG/M metagenome (GOLD analysis project Ga0214481, IMG submission 165057) | Marine eukaryotic communities from Monterey Bay, California, United States - M1_20Mar14CPVII9sort6BwellG10 | ecosystem: Environmental > Aquatic > Marine > Unclassified | place: USA...
TCGATGTTGACTTGCGGACACTCCCCTAAGATTTCGAAAATGATATGGCGAAAGATCGATCAAAAAAACGCTACGACAAACTGGAGCTCATTGGTGAGGGTGAGTATGCAAAAGTTTATTCGGCGGAAGATACAAAGCTAGGACGAAGTGTTGCTGTAAAACGGGTGCGTAAGAAGTTTCTCGATGACAAAGAGAAACTGTCGCGTTACTGGAAGGAAGCCCAGTTACTGGTTGACGTTGAGCATCCCAACATTCTTACAATCTACGATTTGATGAAATCGAAGGGTTGCCTGGTCCTTGAGCTCATGAAGGGGAACCTCAAGCAGATCTATGGCGGGCGCCCGATGCCGGTAAAAGATATTCGGGAAATGCTACTGCAGGTTGCTCGCGGATTAGAGTGTTTGCATAAAAATCAAATTACCCATGGTGATGTTAAGCCAGAAAACTTAATGCTGAGTCGGCAGGATGTCGTCAAGTTAGGCGATTTTGGTTTGGCGAGGCGGGCAAGCGATGAAGAAGGTGGGCTTCTAAAGGGAACGACCAAGTATATGGCTCCCGAATTAGTGTCCGAGGATTTTGGAGAAGTCGGAACGGCCAGTGATCTTTACTCTCTTGGGTTTTCAGCTCTGGAATTAATGATCGGGCCAGAATTTGATTCCCTTTTTCCAGACTTAATCGCCTTTGGCAGCAACAAGCAAATGGCTTGGATGATGTGGCATTGTTCGGCGGATCGTAAATTCCCGGATATCCAAACGGTGCTCGAGGGAGTACCAGATGATCTGGCGTCGATTCTTCAAAAACTAACTGCGAAGCCACAGAGCGAGCGTTATGGAACAGCCAAAGAACTGATTGATGACTTGACTGGCGGCACCAAATTAATTGGCGAAGCGATTCGTGATGACGAAGCGGAGGCTAATGAATTAGCAAAACAGAAAACTCGCAAGCGGCGAATAAAAGCTGCTATTGCATGTAGTCTCAGCTTGATCATTTGCGCGGTGATCTTTTGGGCGATCCAGGAACCGCCTCCCACACCGGTTGCGAAAGTCATCGCCCCAGTGAAAGGGGTTGTGAAAAATGTACTTCCAATCGATCAGAAATTTGTGCTAGATCAATCTGGCAATTGGAAGGAATACAAACTTACCGCCGCCGATAGCGTCCATATCAATCGCAAGAAACGCCTTCTCAGTGATCTGCAACTTGGGGACCGAATCGTCGTTCACACTCGACCTAGAACTGAAACGGCCGCCGGCTTTTTAGAAGTGTTCGCGTTCCGGCCAGAAACCCACAAGGGTGTTTTGACGTTGGTTGATTCAGAAAAGGGAAAGATCAAGTTTGCTGTAAACGATGGCGCTGACGAGGGAGAAGTGTTTGAATTAGCGGCAATTGACGAAACAGAGATAAGTCTCAATGAGGAAACTGAGAACGAAAGCCAACCGTTAACAATTGCAGAATTAGCAGAGGGCGACGAGGTCATCGTTGATTTGTCAGATGATGAGTCCGGCATGGTTGCCTTAAAAGTAGTGGCGACTCGGTTAATTTCAATCGAGGGTTTGATAAGAAAACTCGATCCGCCGAACGGGACAATTACGATCGGCGTTAATAACGGTGGTGAAGAGGAACAGCTGGTGACGCTGCCAATTGATCCTGCCTGCATGATTACCTTGAATGGTCTCGCCTCGATTGATGAAAAGCTTTTGAGTGTGGCGAATATCCAGGTTGGGGATGAAGTAAAGATCGGCCATGACATAAAAATAAAAACAATAGATGCCTACCGTGATTTTGGAGATCTAGGACGAATCTTATTGATCAACTATTCGGGCAACACAATCGATGTCAAAAGCGTTGATGCCACCGAAAAACAGCAGTATCTAATCACGCCACAAACTTCCCTCAAATTAGGAGGAGTTGCGGTCAAATTGACAGACCTGCGTGCTGGAGACTCGGTCGAATTGAGTCATGATTCTCCGGATGATGCGACGCCGCCGCTGATTTCACTGGAAGCCACACGGTCACCTAATCAGAAACGATGGGTAATATTGATCGGCAATCAGGCTTTTGATTCGAACAAGGTCACCGAAAACGCCACCGCGAATGCGGATTTGGAATCACTACAGGCCGCCTTGGTTGAGCGGTTTGCGGTTCCAGCGAATCAAATTTCTGTGTTTGAAAATGAGAGTTCGGTGCGATTAAGGAATGAGATTCCTAACTTGCTTGGTCGCCTTAGTTCGTCTGATGAACTCTACGTTTATATTACGACCCGTGGCTACCGAGATAAGGGTGATCGTTCCTATTTGGCTGCCAAAGAATTCGTGCCTGCAAAAATGGAGGATACGGGGTTAGCGTTGGATTGGTTAATCGATCAACTGGATGAGTCCGCACCTAGTCGAAAATTGTTATTGCTCGACTGTAGCGCTAATAGCTCGGAAAAATCAGCAAGTGGTTTGTCCATGGTCGAGTCGATTCAAGCTTCGAAACGCGGTGGTTATCCAAAATCAACCTACATTCTTTCGAGTTCTGGAGAAGGTGAGGTTGGCTTGGTTTCTGCGGAAGAACAAGGAAGAAGCCTGTTTGGGCTGTCACTCGCGAAAGCCTTTGCGGGGGAAGCGGATCAGCAGCGAGATAGTGATATTGAGACGACTGAATTGACGACGTTTGTCATTGAATCGGTCGAAGAAATGGCAAAAGCAAGTGGCCGCTCCCAACGGCCCAAATTGATTCTTCCCGATGATACGCCGCCGAGACTTTCCGACGCCGCAAGGCAGGCGACGATTGACCTTCTCTCAAAACTTGGCCAAAAAGGTTTTAAGGAGCCGGAAATTCGATCGGAGGCTAGTGCAGCAGAAAGGCTTGCCGGTGGGGAGCCTGACCCGAAGTTGGCCGCAGGTATCTTGTTAATTCGTGTAGGCAAAATCAACGAGTCGCTCGAAATTTTAGAAAGCATCCGGCTTTCACACCCCGAATTTTTAGTTGCTCATCAGGCGGTAATTTGGATTCATTTTTACAAAAAACACTACAAGATCGGCACGGCAAAAATCTCTGAACTGTTGACACAGATTCCGAAACCCCAAAAGGTCGGGGAAACTTATAGTAAAGAAGATCTAGCCCTATTTGAATGGGCTGGCAGACTTCGAGAATTAGCCGAACTTGGTGATTGGGTACCGGCACCACGTGTTCCTGAAAACCAGGATCTGTCCAACTGTGATCGATTGGCGTCCGGTCATGGGCCTGTGGCGAATGAGAAATACCTTGCCGGAAGGAAAGCGGTCAGGGAGCGAGTTGAGCAGTTTCAATCCGAACTTGCGGCTGAGCCCGATTCCAAGGCAAAATTGGAACGTGAGCGAATTGATTTCTATGTTGAAAAAATTGCGAGTCCCAGTACCGTCACCTTGATTAGAAGCGGACTCGACAAATAGTTCTCTTGCCAAGACTGGACGAAGCCTTCGTCCAGTGACTTGACTCAGTTCGACTTCGAATCGTTATGGTTGACCAGTCTTGTGTATCTTTACATTTTCGGCAACTTGAATTCGAATCACTGAGTATTTTTATGAGTTTGGGTAAGGGGAGAGCGTCCTTAAGAATTAAGTTTTTATGAACGCACGAAGCTAGCAAGATCACAGTGTGATAAAAAAGCCATTTTGGCTTAAAAAAAAGGCGATTAGGACGGTCAACTTGCTTTTTTTGTTACCAAGTTCCGGAATAGCCACGAAAACTGGCTCCCCCCGTTTTTCCAATTCAATTCGTTTTGGTATTCTATTGGCTTAAGTGGAACGACCCGTTCGTAGGCCGGGTGTAAACACATTTGACAAACACCAAAGGCGGACGAGAGTCCCCGATTGATAAAATTAAATATGGGCAATAGACAAGTTGCAGTTACCGGTTTCGGCATTAACAGTGCTTTGGGCAACGGTATTGATGTCAACACGGCGGCTTTAAAAGCTGGTAAATCTGGGATCGTATCCACTAGGCCTCATTGGGTTGAGCACAAGTTCAAATCTCAAGTCGCCGGGAACGTATCCACCGAGGGTCTTGAGGCATTATTTGACAGGAAAGTATGTCGCTTTCTTGGTCAACCAGCACTGCTTGCTGCGGCGGCAATGAAAGATGCAATTGCACATTCCGGATTAACTGATGAGCAAGTTCAATCTCCCGACACGGGTATCATTGTGGGAACGGGTGCCGGCGCGAGCATCACGGATGTGTATTTTATGTGTCAGCGGCTTGATAAGCGTGGTGCCGCTAAAGTAGGCGCCTATCACGTTCCGCTAATTATGGGGTCATCGTTGTCGGCGAATCTTGGAAGCATTTTTCAAATTCACGGCCATTCGTACACCGTCACGTCGGCTTGTGCTACTTCGGCTCACGCAATTATGTTGGGACTTGATACGATTCGGTCTGGACGACAAAATCGCGTTTTTGTTGGTGGATCTGAGGATGTAAACATTTATGCAGCTGGGTCATTTGACGGCATGAATGCACTCTCATCTGCGTTCAATGACGATCCGACCCGCGCATCTCGTCCCCTTGATAAAGCCCGCGACGGATTCGTTTTTTCTGGTGGTGCTGGAATTCTGGTTCTTGAAGAATTAGAAGCGGCAAAAGCTAGGGGAGCGACTATTTACGCTGTCGTAGCAGGGGCAGCGGCTTCGTGCGATGGCGACCAGATGGTCGTGCCCAATGGCGTCGGTGCCCAGCAGGCCATGTCTGAGGCATTAAAGGATTCAGGTCTGCAGGCAAGTGACATTGATTACCTTAACTTGCACGGTACTTCCACGCCCGTTGGAGATACGTCTGAACTGCGGGGAGTGATGAATGTATTCGGTGAGAATGTTCCACCATTTTCTTCCACGAAATCGATGACCGGCCACGCTCTGGGAGCCGCTGGTTCACAAGAAGCGATTTTCACTATTCTTATGATGCAACATGGCTTTATCGCTCCTAACATCAATCTCGAAGATCCAGACGAGTTGGTCGGGGATCTACCTGTGGTTAAGACGATGCAGGAAGCTGAGATTAAGTATGCGATAAGCAACTCGTTCGGCTTTGGCGGTACCAATTGCAGTCTGATCTTTGCAAAAGAAGCCCTGTAAATCCTCTCAATGACTGGTCTCTGGCTGTTCAAACTTAATGGTGCTCTAAGACTGGGCTGCGTTTGAATTAGCTTGGCTGAACGAATTTCTCGGCGGACTGAAACGGGGGCTCCCCTCTAAATAGCGGGTGGATTTGCCTGAAATCCTTGGAAACCGCCCCTCTGCTTAGTTGCAATGTCAAGTTTTGCGCTAGATTACCGAAACTAAGGGTAGTTACGCCTAATTTGAATAGCTCGCCACTAGAAAATGTAGATAAGTCACCTGCATGTGCTTTATTGGGCGTTAAACTAAAAGGGTTACTTTCTTAGTCGCTGGGCCGCAAACTTATGGAATCGCGTTCGGAAGACGAAATACAAGAGTTGCTTAATCGCTATCGCGAAGCGATCGATCATGACGATCCGAGTTTCCTTGAGAAATTCGTACATTCAATTGAGACGCCTGATTTCAAGCTAATTGCTCAAATCGTCGCATTGGATATTCAATTGCGCCGCGGACCGATAACAGATTCCAACCCCGACAATATTCGGGATTTTGGCGACGAATTTTCAATCCTGGTTGAGCGTGTCCTCCGCAGTCAGACCAAGAACCCACCCGGCGATCTTACAGCTGAGATGCAGCTGGACGCTACGAGTTTTGATGTATCAAAAGACCTTGCCCTCGAGACTTTCGGCGACGAATTAAAATCAGCCACCGCGCCGGTGCGTTTGCCAGAAATGGTAATCGACCACTATCGGTTAATCAAGGCAATTGGAACTGGCGGGATGGGAACTGTCTGGTTGGCTCAGCAAGATGAACCAGTCAGACGACGCGTTGCCTTAAAAGTAACCAACAACCGATTCAACTCAAAAAAATTGAACGCGAGATTTGAAGCAGAGCGGCAGGCGATTGCTTTAATGGATCACCAGAATATTGCCAAAATTCTGGACGCAGGCACCACAGTGGATGGCCATCCCTATTTTGTGATGGAGCTGGTGGATGGCGTCCCCTTAAATGAATATTGCGACAGTCGAAAACTGAGCTTAAACCAGCGACTTGAGCTGATGATCCCAGTTTGCAAGGCGATTCAACATGCGCATCAAAAAGGTATCATTCACCGCGACCTCAAGCACTCCAATGTTTTGGTGACTGAATATGACGGCGTACCCGTTCCCAAGGTCATTGATTTTGGGTTGGCAAAATCTCAAGTTAACGAATTGACGCTCACGGACAAGACATTGTTTACGGAAATTGGCAAGGTCGTTGGTACGATTCAGTACATGAGTCCTGAGCAGGCGGAGACTTCCAATGTCGATGTCGATACGCGAAGCGATATCTATTCTTTGGGCGTAATGATCTACAAACTTTTAGTCGGCGTCACTCCGCTTGATGATGGCGATCTTAAGAAGATGCCATTGCTGGAAGCATTGAAGATCATTCGCGAAAATAATCCGTCTAAGCCAAGCATGAAGATCCGAGCGGTATCGGAATATGATTCGAAAGCGTTAACAAATAGGAGCGGCCGAGTAGACGAATTAGCGTCTCAACTTAAAGGCGATCTTGATTGTATCGTCATGAAAGCCTTGGAGTCAGACCGTAAACATCGTTACCAGACAGCCAATGCTTTAGCTTTAGAGTTAAAAAGGTATTTGGGTAATGAAAAGATTTCAGCCCGTCCCCATTCCACGATCTATTCGCTTCGTAAGTTTGTAAAACGGAACCGTGGCCTCGTGGCATCAATTTCTTCAGTGGCTGCGTTTTTGATTGCGGGAATTGTCGCTACCAGCATGGCTTATATCTGGGCCTTGGAAGAAGGGGTGAATGCTCGTTCAGCTGCTGAGAAAAGTGAGCGCGACCAAGTCAGGCTGCGTGAGGCAAACGCAAATTTGGATGCAACACAGCAGACGCTTCGCAGTCGATTACTTTCGGTCCAATTGAACCTGGCGTGGAACCATTGGAAAATGGGAGCCGCGACCGATGCGATTGGGATTCTTAATCAATTGAGCCAGGACGGTGAAGGTGGCTGGGAGGTTGACTATCTCTGGTCCGAGTTTAATTCAAGTCAAAGCACTCTATACGGTCATGCTGCTGCCGTTGAAGCCTCAACGGTCAGCCGAGATGGGAAGTGGCTGGCAACCTCTGGTCGAGATAATTGTGTGTATTTGTGGCAGGTGGATGGACATAAAAAGATCTCTCAGTTTCAAACTACAGAAACTCCCAGTTGTCTTAGTTTTTCAGAGGACGGAACAAAACTTGCCTGCGGTGACTTCGATAATAAGATTTACATTTGGGATATCGAAAGCAAAACTACAGAAAAAGTGTGCGGCCCTTACGAAAGCGACATTGCGGCGTTGGCGTTCTGCCCCGGTACGAATTTATTACTGTTTGGGATGAACGTTAAAGATACGTTCAAGGACAAAGGACGCGTTTTTACCTTTAAAGATCACTCCGAGACTGGGTTACCATATCAATTTATTTCGCTTGATAATTATGAGTTGGTCGAACCACTTCCCATTCTGGCATCGGATGAGGCGTTATTGAGCTTCAGCGCTGATGGAAGCCGACTAGCAACCTCCGGTGTAGACGGAAGGATTTACATTTGGAAAAGAGAAGACGGTAAGTACCAACTGCATACTACCCATGATCACTCGGATGCAGAACTAACGGCGATGAACTTATCGCCCACGGGACGTCTAATGACCTGTGGGTACTCTGATCAATCGGTTTTGGTCTGGGAATTGGCAAATGACAAATTGATTAAATCATTTTCAGGTCACGACGGCCCCATTTTAAGTGTTTGTTTTTCAGCAAATGAGGAGTGCGTTTTATCAGGAGCTAAAGATGCTACGGCAATACTTTGGTATCTCGATGGTAATCGTAATCGCCAATTTCAAGGTCATTTTAATTCAGTCACGAATGCAGTTTTTCTTCCCGGTCGTTCTGAAATCGTAACCACGTCGCTCGATCATACTGCGAAGATTTGGTCCTTTGACAAAAATTCAAACACTATTTCGATTGACGCACATTCCTATTCGGATTCGCCTCTAAATTCCCACGTTGTGTGGGCAGCCGACTTTTCGCCAGACGGTAACCGCCTCGTCAGCGTAAGCGAAGATGGGACAATAGCGATTATAGATTGTGTGACTGGCAACGTAATCAAAACGATTGGCGATAATCTCGATGTGCCCGCGATTGGTGCCGCGTACGCCCCGGATGGCAGTGTAATTGTGACTGCCGATGAAAATGGGGATGTTTCAGTATGGAAGGCCAATGAACTAACGCTTGAGCGGGAGTTTAATGCTCATGATGGGGCGATTTGGGATCTGAACTTTTCACCAGATTCCAAGCAAATTATTACTGCCGGCGCGGATGGTACCGCCCGTATCTTCGATTTGGATACGAAGTCCGAAGTTGCTGTTCTTGAGGACCATGCTGATGAAGTTTCTTCGGCCAGTTATTCGTCCGATGGAACCATGATCGTGACATCCAGTGATGATCATTTTGGAAAGATTTGGGATGTGAAAACCAAAACAGTGATTCGGACGTTATCAGGCTCGAAAAGTGAAATCTGGCAGGCAGTCTTTAGTGAGAAGGGCGATCTCGTGGGAGCTTGCACCTATACCGGGGAGTTGCTTGTTTGGGAAACAGCGACCGGGAAACTCCTCCTTTTGGTTGATGATGCTCACAATGGGCAAATTGGTTCACTTACCTTTTCGAAAGACGGCACGCGGTTAATTACCGCCGGAGATGATGCGTCTTTGAGAATCTGGGACATAGAAACCGGGGTCAATTTGTTTGAATTATTTGACGGTTCCAACGTTGAATTTGGGCATGTTTCTTTCTCAAACGATGGGAAGAAATTAGTTTCCGGGAATCAATCCGGCATATTGACGTTAAGGAACGCGAGCAATGCTGGCGTTCGCGGCGTTGAAATCTTAAGTTCCGTAAGTGTTGAATTAGAAGTGCTGAAACTGTTAAAAATTGTGCAGCAAAAGTACTTGTCTGAAACTGAACTGGAGAAGATGCTCGAAACATGTACAAAGTATCAGGTCACGTTTCCTTCATTTCGAACCAATCTCATCCTCGGTATTATTAACCTTCAACTCGGCAAATACGAAGAGGCTATCGAGCTGCTTGTCGAATCCGATCGCTTAGAACCTCTCAACTACGGTTATGACGATCAGGATTTGGCAATTGAAGGTTGGCTGGCGCTTGCCTACATGTTGCAAGGAAATTTTACAGAGGCGGAAAAATATTGCGCAGAATTCGATGAGCGGGGAGAGGAATTCAAAAACGCAGAGTTTTTGACATCTGAAATCGAACGCATGTTATCGACCAAGCAGCCCGAATGATAGTTCCGTCAAACCAGATGCCGCGTGACTTTATGATTGAGCTTCCGTATCCTAGTCGTGTTTGACTCGGACCAGTTTCACTTTTCGACTCGGGTAACGTAGGCGTAATACGCGCCGACTGACTGATCCTCTGGCCCGGTAAACGAAGCGGTTAACTTAGTTTTTCCCGCTCGTAGCTCGATTCGAAATTTCGCTTTGACGTCGTCCTGGTCAAAACTGCTGGAATGTTTTTTTCCGAAAATTTCAACATGAGCCGTATCGAGTGTCGAAAATTCTCGACCCGGTGTCTCACGATACGCGTGAGCGCCTGGAACCGGAGCCCCGGGTTTCAATCCGGAATTGATGGCAAGGTTTGCCTCTTCGGGCCAGCGCCTTAATTCAACTTCATAGGTTCCCGGTGAGTGGACATTGACGTACCAAAAACCGGTCGATTTTTCGTTGTCGACCCCTTTACGAATATGGCTCTGGTTCCAAGGTGTTGAGCCGGTTGTGATCCAGTCGTGACTGGTGAGCCGAGCGGGATTGGATTTTGGATGGCCCAGATAGATGGAGGTCGCGTTTTTAAAAGAAGGTTCAATTTCTTCCCACCATCCTTGATAAAAGTCGCGAAGCCGACGAACCTCTCCGGGATAGGCTTTAGCGACGTCATTTTTTTGCCCCGGATCGCTGTGGATATCGTACAGCTCTTTACCGTTAACGAGCCGCCACTTGGAGGTCATGACTGAGCTTGATTTCCACATGATTGGATCTTTTACCCGCTGAGAATCTGTTACAAGAATGCGATTGTCCCAGTCTGTGTTGGTATCAGGTTTGCCTCTCAGTAAACTGGCGATGCTTTTGCCGTCAAAATTTCTCTCTTTACTTGATGTGACATGGCACAGGTCCATTAGGGTTGGGAGCACGTCGACGGCATGCGTAATTGGTTGGACATCTACGGCCGTTTTCAGGTTGCCGTTGGGCCAATGCACAAAGAAAGGGACACGGTGACCGCCTTCATATTCGCTGCCTTTTCTGCCACGCATTTCTGAATTAAAAACACCTGCTCCGGTTGCAGTCCCATTGTCTGTCGTGAAGATAAAAATCGTGTTGTCGGTGAGTCCTTCGTCGTCGAGGAAAGCCCGCAATTTGCTAACGTTATCATCAATGTTAGCAATCATCCCAAAAAAGTTTCCAACCTTGCTGCCGTGTTTGTCAATGTATGGTTTGGAGAACTCTTCGGGGCAGTGGAGAGGCCCGTGCGGTGCGTTGGTAGAAATGTAGGCTAGGAACGGCTTCTTCGCTGCTTTTTGGGTTTTAATAAATTGCTTGGCGTAATCGAAGAAAACGTCAGTGCAATAACCGTTGACCGCTTCAGGTTTACCATTGTGCCAATAACTGCCATCGAAATAAGCATTGTCCCAGTAATCGGGAGTCTGGCCGACGCCACCGCCACCGTGTCGAAGTACCTCGGTATAGCCGCGATCTTCAGGCCGGAACGGATAATTATCGCCCAGATGCCATTTGCCGAACATTCCCGTTGCGTAACCTGCATCCGAAAAGACCTCACCGATCGTTGGCTCATTCTCCCGCAGCATGCTCCGTCCCATAATGGTGTGCCAGACTCCAGTCCGGTTGGTCCAGTGACCTGACTGAAGTGCTGCTCGCGTAGGAGAGCATGTGGGGGCAACGTGGTAATCAACGAGCCGTACCGATTCGTTATAAAGCTGGTCAATACCAGGCGTCTTCAACACTGGATTGCCATGGCAGCTCAAATCGCCGTAGCCTTGGTCGTCGGTAATGACAACAACGACATTCGGCTGGTCCTGCTCTTCCGAAAATCCCGAAGATGCCCACAGCGTACAGATCAAAACAAAACTTGCGGCTAAATGAGAAGTCATCACTGGTCATCCTAGTGTCGAGTGGGGCGTCAAATGAAATTCAGTTACTTCGATTTTTGAAAGACTCTAACATAGTCGATTTCCATCGTTGCGGGAAATATTTTCTCGTCCTCAACTCCTTCTTTGCCGCCCCAACCGCCACCGACGGCCATATTTAGGAGCAAGAACTCAGGCTTATCGAAAGGCCAATTTCCCGCGTTGAAATCCTCTGGGCGGTCGAACGTCATTTTTACCTTAGACGGATCGCCTGTGTAAAAGACCAATTTATCCTCGGTCCAAATGAGTCCGTAGACATTAAAGTCCTCCTCGGCTCGCTCCAGTTTTTGATGGAAATCGAGCTGAGTTTTATCCCGATGGTTGTTCGCTTTGGTATGAATCGCACAATGGACGGTGTCCTCGTTGAAGCTAACATATTCGAGGATATCTAGCTCGCCACAGTCAGGCCACTTCCCACCGCGAACAGAATCGCCCAGCATCCAAATCGCCGGCCAAAGCCCTTTTCCTTTGTGGTCCGGCATCTTAGCGCTAATTTCAATCTTCCCGTAAGTGAATGACTGTTTGCTGTTCATCCGCGACGAAGTGTAGTCGCCCGCTTTTTGGCCGGGACCGACTTTCTTCGCCACGATCTTCAACGTTCCGTCAGAGACGCTCGAATTTTCGCCATCCGTGTAGTTTTGCCATTCGTTGTTACCCCAGCCATGCTGGCCGGTTTCAAAACTCCACTTTTCGAGATCAACAGCATTTCCATCGAACTCGTCAGACCAAACAAGCTGCCACTCGCCCTCGTTACCACCTACTAGTGGCGCGGGCCGTTGTGATTGAAATGGAGAGGGGGGAGGCGTCGGGCTTGAGATAGGAGTTTCGGAACAACCACCTAACAAAACAGAAAGGAACCCCAATCCAACCAAAAGCTCCAGGGCGGGGCTAATTTAGGGGATGCGGATGTTTACTGTTTCCGGTGTTACAATCACACTCTGGCTCTTTAAACAGTTGCTTAATATGGTTGACGCTCCGACGCGTGAGCAACTCCCCGATTGGATTCCGGAATGGCTTAAGGATTACTGCTGCCAACCTTAGTATTGAACGGCTCACAGGCCTCTCGATCAATGTTGTTCAAACGGCTCCGCGAAGGTAGATACGGATTGATTCGATGGCACTTTTTGGCCATGGCCGATTTGCAACATCGAAAAACAGACTAACGAGAGAAAAACAAACTTTGATGCTTTCTGCGCTTGTCGAGCTATGTTCGGCACTGACTGAAATCGATGCCTTCGAGAGCCTGATTTTTGGCAGAATGTGACAGTGAAAACCATGTTAGAAAAAAACACTTCAGCTTTCAGTCGCTAATACTCCCTTCAGAAAATTTATGGATCGAGGCATGCGTTACCCATCAATCAAAATCAGCCATAAGATCCCGAGCAAATACTGGAATCGACTTCGTCAGTGAAGTGGTTTTCGTCTCCACACATCTACTCCGTGCCTCACACTAGTTTGTAGACGATTTCGCTAAAATTCACAAAACAACAAACATATAAATTACCGCATAGAACTTGCCAATAACTGCCCCCGCATTTCGAATAGCACCTATATTAAAGTTTTAAGTCACACCCTTGGAGTGATTGTGTTTACTCGACACATCTACTTTTGGGCAGGAGACCCAGTTCTTAAAGCAATTTTCAATCGATCCGAAGCGGAAATTTCGATTCACATGCGTCCTTGCAACCTTTGCCGAAAACCAATTGAAAACGGAGAGATGCTCTGTGGAAATTGCAGTTCGATCGAATTCGAAAGACTGGCAGACGAAGGAAAGAAAATTCGCTTAACGCAACCCGAGCACAATGTGGAGGAAAGCGAATTACTTGCAGATTATTCGTACGCCATCGTGATGGCCGTGTTTTGTGTGGTTGTTACGGGGATTTTTGCACTCGTTGGTGCCGCTATCAACGGCTCGCCCGGCTTCCTTTGGGGCTGTTTAATTGGGGGGATTTTGGGCACGATTGTGTTTTCCGTGGCGATTAGGATTTAATTTGATTAATCGAGTGGCGGTTTCCACCGATATTGAACCTATCGCGGGTTTCACCGGCTACAACGTTAATTATCGCTTCGTTTTTCGGTACTGAGCCTACGTTTCCAGTCGTATTATTAAGTAAGAGATTGAAATCATGAAAACTCTAAAGTTAGCCTTGTTAATTTTGTGTTTGACTTCGACATCGGCATTCGTCGGGTGCAAGCAGGCCAGCGGCTGATGACCGGGGAAAGCTGCGGCCAGTTCGGCTGTATCCACCGCTCCTTCCGGATCAAGCAATGCTTCGACAAAGTCAGAAGGCATTAGCGACCAATAGGTTTTTTGCTGAAACACCTTTGGCCATCTCGGCCAAAGGTGTCTTCAGGACTCTCTTGCCTCATTTTTCTTCAGCGCCATGATTGTTCTCTGGCAATCAAGCAAGCGCTCTCTCTCAGCGAGGCACAATTATTTCTAGGCCCTAACGGTTTGTTCGCAGTCTCTCAGATGGGGTATTCTACCACCGACCTCGTTGATTAGGTCTTGGCTTAGAGTCGGGCGACATTACAATTAGGGGTCGTAACGCGATAGAAATCGGTCCGGTGGAACAACCATGTATCCCCTCACCGATTCTGGGATCTGTCTGAATTTCAATTGGAGTTGCTGCAATGAGGCTGAACCGTATTAACTTTTTGGTTGGATTGGGGTTCCTTTCTGTTTTGTTAGGTGGTTGTTCCGAAACTCCTATCTCAAGCCCGACGCCTCCCCCCTCTCCATTTCAATCACAACGGCCCGCGCCACTAGTAGGTGGTA
>Ga0214481_100860_pt1 | contig 14045 bp, 15 predicted proteins | sample M1_20Mar14CPVII9_4_FD_165057 | JGI IMG/M metagenome (GOLD analysis project Ga0214481, IMG submission 165057) | Marine eukaryotic communities from Monterey Bay, California, United States - M1_20Mar14CPVII9sort6BwellG10 | ecosystem: Environmental > Aquatic > Marine > Unclassified | place: USA...
AGGACGGAGAAAAGAGTTTGTTGATCCAACATCTCGACAGAATACAACCAAGTTGAATGAAGATTTAGCGGACATACAAAGTATAATGAGAAAGAATATTAATGAGGTATTAAATCGAGGTGAGAAGTTGGAGAATGTATCAAACATTAGTAATAATTTGGTAGCTGAAAGTAAGAAGTTCAAATGGGGAGCAAAGCGTTTGACTTGGCAAGCAATGGTGAATCAATATGGTCCTATCGTTGCTGCTGGTGTGTTTGTAGTATTCGTTCTGTATATGAAGTTCTTCTGGTAATATAAAAAGGTGCTATTACGAGAGAGGATGAAGAGAGGAATGGAGAAGGTGATTTGATGATACTATTGTCAGAAAGCTCGATGGGATTTATCGATATCGTCTTAGGATACTTCTTTACCATTACAGTTTATCATTTGCACCTTTCATATTTCTTATTAATACAATCAACTTGTAGATGCCCGTGCTCTTTGGGTTTCTAATATTATTGCAGCACTTCAGTATGCTTGCTGTAAATAATGATTGATAAATGTGTATCTACTACCTCTCAACATCGTATAATTCTCATTTTACGTTATTGTGATGTATAAGATATCTGTATATACCAGAACACAAAAGGTATCTCAATTTATCAACTCAGTTTCTCTTTATTACTGTTCTTACTCTCCCTCAACATCATAATCATCCATGCTGAAAAGGCCAATATTTGCATTCCAAGCATCACACCGATTAGATACTTGATTGATGTTGGTAAGGAGCTTATCAACTGTGTTATTTCTTCCATGGTCAGATACTTTACTAATACTAATGTTGTGTAGGTAAGTGATAAAAGTGATATGTGATGTGTGAAAATTTTGACTTGAGGATTTCGATTCGATGAACGTTGCAAAAAGGGGAGAAGATTGCCTTTTGAAAATAACTAGAAGACTATGGGACGAAGGTGGAGTGTTGGGGTATACTGACCATATTACTGACTCTCTATGTAGAGGTAAGAGAAAGCAAAATTTTGAGGGGTTCCTTTAGTTTCATGCAGATCTTCATCTATGTATCGACCTCAAGGGCGGCTTTTAACAGTAACATAAAGTAGGATATCACTTACATGTAAGGCATACTCCATATTGTTTGTATATTTACAACTAAATCCTATTTTACAACAAATCGCTCTAATTAGAACTCATTAGTTCTTCATCTGGCACAAAGCCTGAGTGTTTGATGATGGTACTTTCTGCATCACTAACACTATTCTCGTGGGCAGCAGCAATTCGTGCAACCTCGTCAACAGGCGCGTCAGATTCTTGTGTCTCCTCTGATGCTAGGGATACAGGCTCAGGAATAGGCATTTCAAGGGAAGACTTTTCTTCATCTGCCTTTGTCTCCTGAGGTTCACCTTTCATGGATTGCTCCGAGTCTTCTTCTTCTTCTTCTTCTTCTTCTTCTTCTGAGGCTTGAGGTTCAACATTCTCTTCGGGAACAGAGTCCACCTGAATATCAGGTGATTCGTCAGGACTTTCATCCTCAACTGTTTCCTGAGAAGTAACATCAGCTTGCTCCATCTTCTGCTCTCCATCAGATACTTGGGCTTCAGGCTCTTCTGGAGCCTGCTCATCTACTGGCTCATCGACAGCTGGGATTTCTTCAGGGGCTGGATCCGTCTTGGATGTAACAGGAAAGAAGATCACTTCAGACTCAGAACTTTCAGCTTCGGAGTTCTCCTCTGTTGCCGTCTCTAAACTAGATGCCTGAGGCGAGACTGGCTCAGAAGGAAATGAAGGCGGTGGCCATACTCTAGCAGAATCTTGGGTATTGTTCTCCTCTTCCCAGCTGTTTTTAATCACTTGTTGAGGTTGAGTGTTAACAGGGACTACCGGGAAGTGGTTCTGCTCAATAGAATTGGCATACATATCAATAGTTGCCTTCTGTTCATCAAAAACCTCGAGGATATATTGGTATAGCTCAATATCCAATTTATTCTTCTCGGCTAAGACTTGATATGCTGGATGACTTTCATCTACCTTGGGATGAGAATTAGAGTTACTCTTCTTGTTCGTGCCTCCACCAAAGTATGTATTCATGCATCTTGTATACTTATCATTTGTCTTAGCATTTATATTCATGACAATATTGAAACGGTTAAACGATTCTTCCATGTGATCCATTAACCCCACAATCATACGTTTCTTGATTGTCTCCTTCGCACGAGCCAAGTCGAGTTCAGTGGCTTCATCCTTTTGTACCTTTCCAGCCAGTTTCTTCACCATGTGATTATTGTCAATATTGATATCATTTGCCCAATCTAAGACATCAACATCCTTCCATTCAGGACGGTATGTCTTCTCCCAAGTTGCAATACCTAAATAGAAGAACTTGCTAGTTAATCTATCAACGGGAGGGCGGAACATACTCAACATACGCCCCTTGTGACTCTCATCAAATAAACGTTCCACAGCATAGTCTGGTAATGAAGAGAAGATGATATCAACATTATTCTTCGTATCTAATGCAGCACCCTCGGCTATGGCGGGCATAGAACTTCGGATATCGATTGGTTTTCGAAGACATTTATATATTGCCTTGGCGGATGACCCTCCACTGCATAGATAAGATGATAAATAGGTGTGAGTTGTTGTCAATTTCTCCGAAAATATAAAAATAATATATGAATATGATATACACTAGTACACCTCCTCAGATAATAACAACAACAGACAAACTTACCTCTTGGGGATATGCCAGAATAAAACAGTCTCCTTATCAGGTTCGGGTACTACATCAACTGGTCGTAAGTGTTGTCTTGCCCATGGATATAAACCCCCATTATCATCATCATCCCCAGCCAAGAAGCGGAGCTTAGATTCTGGTATTTCAACAGTTAATAACGATCGACGTAAATTTTGAGTAGATATAGAAGCATCATCAAATAATATAGATGCAATGCAACATCCAATAACAATGAGGGCAAGCGCCCTCTTCTCTTGGGAGTTATTGTTTACCATTTGTAATCGTATTGTCTGAAAATTGAAAATTGATAATTGCAGATATGTGGATAAACCGCTAACGACGCAAATCGAATAGACTGGCCTTTATATCAAATGAGTAGCTATTGATACTATATCCTCCACTTAATCAATACATATAGCGCCTTTTTTATTGACCTCAATATACTCAGTACAATAGTAAATTCCATTTGGTTGAGGGAGTAACCCAATGACTTTTGTGTCGCAGCGACAACCGCACTCTCTCTACAGTACGACTCCAGCCCACTATTAGACTTACATTAGCTAACACTAGAGTTTCCTTCTAAGCAACAGAAAGCTATAAGTAACAACTAATAACAAGTTCAAAATAATAGCTATCTTTGTTACTATTCACTCAATATAGCAAGCGATTTAATCAGTGTTTGGGTTCTGAATAGGCCTGCATTTGAATTCTCCAACAATTCTAAAGACTGCCAATATACTTCCAGCTCCCTTAAATAATCCCCAGCCACCTCCCCCTAATGGCGACTTGACATTCCTCTTGACAGTGACACTTCCATCATTAAGCGCTATGATATCTTTATTCTTCCCCTCTCTGTCTACTCTTGCTTGGAAGTAAAATCTCTCTTCATTAGATTGTAAACCAATATCAGCACTAAAGAGAAGATACTCTAATGAATCATCTTGGGATATTTCAATATCCCAACCCCAGATCTTCTTAAAGAATGCTCTATTGGGTGTAGTACTTGTTGTTTCAGTACCAACTAGTATGTCTGTGTATCCATCTGATTTGAATTGTAACTGTAGCTTTCCGCCATAGTTTTGTCTAGGTATTTTGTCTTTGTCTTTATCGTCATTATCATTGATGGGTTCATTTGCAAATCGATATCTATAGATCAGATTGCAGCAGTATATACAAACAGTTGAGTGTATACTAACAATACCAAAGCGTATCACCAAAAATAAGTACAATCCGCATATTACTTACGTTATCTCCCAACAGGAATCCTTTAAATCTGTATATTCTATTGGTTTAATACATTCTTCATCTTGCTTTCCTCTTGAACTCTGCAATACCTCTTCTGCAGCTTGTGCTTCTGCTCGAAGCTTGGATACAGCAAACTGTAATTGTTCTATTTCATCTGAATCTGAAGAAGATGACATATAATACTTTCTTTTACGAGTGGTATACGATATAACATATTGTTTATTCTTCAAGTTGGTACTCCTGCTTATTGCATTGTTATGTGATACTATGCTAGGTTGAAAGTTGAAAGCGTATGACGGAACTACAATCATTACCATCACCAACGCTGATAAAAGATCCAATATCATGTTTATAGTAGAATTGTACAACAACTGTATCTTTAGCTGTATGGTCAAGGGTAAAGTATAATAATAATTAATCAAGTATGCCGCACTAGTGGAGTGCTCTGAGGCGACTGAGCTTGTTGGGGATCAATGAACGAAGAGCAGCTCACACATGCAACCAATCCGCCGCCGCCGAGATAAAAAATGCGGATATCGGTATCTTTTTTAGGTGTAGGTACGTAATTTAAGGGGCTCGGCAAGCAGATTGAGAGAGGCAGTCAGGCAGTCTACTCTAGAATTACTCACAGAAGGACAATTCTGAGCAACTATGGTATAATATAAGTAAGTAACCTATAGCATTCTATAAGACAGTTTATAGTTTATCACAAGTCCACCTGTCTAATCTTGCTGAATATAGCCATTTCTTGAACACTTGCTTTCTTATCTCCTTCACTCATCTCACTACCACAAGGCACTACAAATGGAACTTCCTCCTAGTAGTATCCATCTCCTTTCGTTTATGAAACCATTCATATTCACCAAACTGTGTATCAAACGTCCCCTCCTGCAACCATCTCATTTTCAATGTAAATCTAGGCCCTAACTCTTGTAATCTTGCCTTTGTTTTCTTCATTTGTTTCTTCTTCTTGGTACTAACACTACTCAGTTTACCATTATTCTCCTCTTCCATACTTTCATCGGCTTCCTTCATTGATTCATTTTCGAATATGTATCGATGATGACGGACGAAGATAAAGTCTCGTTGATTATGAAATGTTGCAACTTGTCGACCTTGGAATTGTGCATTGTGTGGGAAGATACTACCAAGGAACCGTCCAGCACGATGTCCTAATCGAGTAGTAAAGCCATGTAGATTCAATTCGGGTATATGACTAGTAGGCGATCCATTATTGGGCACATCAGTTGATGGAATCACATTGCTAACTTTAAAGAATGCGGTTGGTCCACCAAGTCCATTCGATGCAGTACTCGGTCGTAAATGTGATATCAACATACCATTGCATACCTTACTCTTCTCGGATAGTACAATCAAATGTGTAAACTTTCTATTACTACCAAAGGTACATATCTCCTTCACTGAGTATGATTTACGAGGATAGTAATATAATTGTGGTATAAAGCGCATCAAGTCGGCAATGAAGTGAAACAGATTCGATGATGGACATGGACGTGTAGTTAATAATATCTTCGGACGTATCTCATCTGCAAAGTATGCTGCAAATTCATCCTCGGCTTCATCTGCAATTATCTCTTCATCATCAGGAGAGACAGTTGTTGATTCACTTTCACGTGTATTGTCTAATGTTTTGGGTGTTGAACGTTTTGGTGCCTCCTCCCCTAATGCCTCGGCTTCCTTCTCACGTTGGATACGCGTTTGTTTCTTCTGTGCCTTCTTCTCTAATAGGTATTTACTATACATTTCAGATCGTTTGAGTTTATTCCTAATACGTCCGGGGTTGTTGGTTACTGGACGACTTTTGATATCTTTCGTTGAGTTGTTGGGCTTCTTGCCCTGCAGACTGGCATGACCGCCTTTACGTTTGCCTGATGCCATGATTATGATTGTTATTATATTATCGATATACACTTGCAACCTCTACAATAACTGATTGATAGAACTTGATTTGAGATGATTGGTTTGGAGAGATTTGTGAAGGATACCGTATCCTTTTTTTGCGTCATTGCAATCATTATCCTACTCTTCCTCCGTCAGTACCTACTACCTATTATCATGAAGATTACTATCTTGGCCGCGGCCTTATCATCTGCAAATGCCTTCTCTACTACAACGAACACGCAGGCATTCTCCCGATCATCAGTCTCATTGAATGCTAGTCGCAACAAAGCTAAAATTGCATCTCGATCGAAATGGGCAGAATCTCGTGGTATCAGTGGAGGAGCTGCTGTTGACGATTCAGACTCCGCCACCGCTGGGCTTATGACAAATGATGACGGTCTTGAGTATGTTAGATTGGCAAATGATAATGGTGATACATCCGATGTATACCTTTTCGGAGGTGTCGTAACATCTTATGTAACAGGTATGTGTTATGATATTTACATGTTATACGTTCTTTATCTCTCCACTTCATCCCTCTAACTATTGTGTATCATACTTACTTGGTCTCTACTATTTGTTACTTGCATCAATACATCAAATATAATGTCAAAACAAAGGCGGTAATGATTACATTGCTGTCCGACCTGATGCAAAGATGGACGGATCAAAGCCTATTTCTGGTGGATTATCGCATTGCTGGCCACAGTTCGGACCCGGTGAGATTCAACAACATGGATTTGCTCGTAATGTCAACTGGTCAGTAAAGTCCATGACTGATACGACTGTTGAGCTTGAAATGGCACCAAGTGATTATACCAAAGAGATGTGGGATAAGGAATTTCTATGCACTTTCTCAGTAGCACTCGAGGATGACAAGCTATCAACTAAGATGCTTGTTGAGAATAAGGGTGAAGAATCATTTGATTTCCAGGCTGCATTACATTCCTACTTTACCGTATCGGCCATTGACAACTTGTCCATCGCTGGTTCATTCAAGGATAAGGAATTCTTGAACAAGATGGTTGGCGAGGGTGAAATGCAAACAGAAGATAGGGAAGAAATTACAATTGGAGAGGAGTATGATCGTATATACAAGGGTGTGAATGATCCTGTTCTTAAAGACTCGGGTATTGGAAAGACTGTGAGTTATATATTGCATACTATACTTTGTCTATATAATGTTGTTCAATTGACTCATATCATATCATCTCCTTCTTCTACTTTAGCTGACTGTATCAAACACTGCTGGATATGAAGACACTGTACTATGGAATCCCTTCGGAGATGAGGGTATGGGATACAACAACTTTGTCTGTGTCGAAAGCGCCAAGGTAAGAAGAAGAAGAAACTATATTGATCATCATTGTGTCTTGCTTTTATATGGTAAAGCTCAACTTATGCTTCACTCACTTCCCTCATCCCTGTATAATATAGTTTGACCCCGTAACTCTTGATGGTGGTGCTACATGGACAGGAGATATGTCGTTATCAGCTGGAGACCTTTAGATGTGTATAAGTTTTAGAATTAGAGATCGTCTCATTCCTTTATTTCAACACAAACGGGGACTAGCTTGTAGACAGAAGTTAACAAAAGTAGATACATATATTGACAAATAGTATATGATGTAGCATAAGTTACTCCCCTCTCTACTCTCTCTCTCTCTTCATCTCTTCATACCTATTTGTCATTACAATTTGATGAATTGATTCCAAGTTTATGTACTCAAAGTAAATGATTCTGTCGGATCACTTTTCGTTTGAGGGGCTGTAGTTCAGTGGTAGAACGTCCGCTTCGCATGCGGAAGGTCGCGGGTTCGATTCCCGTCAGCTCCAGGCAAGTTCTTTTTGTATATTAGGGGCAGTCTCCTCTTGTCTCTTTTTACCTGAAGGACTTACAACTTTCGCCCAAATACAAATGGTTGCACCATCATTTGTATGATCATATATTGTTAATGAGACAAAGGTTGATAAGTACCACAAAGTCTTGTCCGCTTGCATGCAGAAGGTCGCGGGTTTCGATTCCCGTCAGCTCCAGGCAAGTTCTTTTTGTATATTAGGGGCAGTCTCCTCTTGTCTCTTTTTACCTGAAGGACTTACAACTTTCGCCCAAATACAAATGGTTGCACCATCATTTGTATGTGACGAAAGTGGTAGGAAATTATCAGTATTTACCTTATTATTATCTAGGTAAAATGATATGTATTCTGTACATCTAAAGTGTCAGTATAATTATGATGCACTGTTATACAATTCACAAGCTGTATCAAACAAGTCATCAAAGCACTGATTGAGACCCTTATCTGTGAGCAAAGTAAGTTGTAAGATTCTTCTTCATGGTATCCTTTGCAGACACATGACACTTGACACAACTACTTACATACAATACAGATTTTTAGTGTCAAATTCCGACGGCACTTTGCTTATTGTGTGTTCAGTGTTGTGTACACGCCAAGTTTATAGCCAATATAAGCACAATAGAAAGAAGAACATAATGACTACAGTTGCCACTGCTACAAATATATCGCCACCCTCCCCAGTAATAGAGAGGAGGCCTCGATCAAGTTCATTTGGTTCCACAACACCAACTTATTCACAAGATGTTGCAAAGTTGAAAAGTGCCTGCCCTAACTCAACAATTGTATCAGTGGAAAAGGCTATTGCAATTGCTAGTACATTCGATGTATTAGGATCTAACTCTCCATTAAGCCGAAAGATATCATTAACATCTGAGAGTGATTGGATATCATTTATGAAGAATTTAGATGCTATTATTGTTGAAGAAGGAGAGAAGGTCTTAATTAACTTGACAAAACTGTTACGCAACTTATATGATACTGCCTACAAAATGCCACCATCTCCTTCTACAAAACATGTAAGGGCTGCTTCCAGTGGTGCGGTACCGAATGTTGGCCTCCCTCCCATGAATAAATAGATAGGGTTTAAATGTGTGGAAAGATATTGCAATGGTATCTTCCTCTTAACAACAAGACACAAAAGAATACGATCATTATCAGTAATGCTATGCTACACTTATTTATTTCAGCTTATGGTACACTTCGTCAATATTTGTATAGTTTGGGGGTGAGAGAAGTTAGATCCTGTTGAAATAGAGTTATATGGGGTTATTGCAATCGAAAGAAGCATTGATACAATTGTTATATTAACAAAATTGAAATTGAAAATAAACACAGTTTTGTTGAATATATATTTGCTTACTTGTAAATAAACTGTACTGCATTGGCATATAAATCAAAGTACTTTGTGTTATACATAAATATACCTTACATTCTTATTACACATCTACACACGCACGTAGAAACAAGTTCACTAGATATGATCAACAACTCATTCTAAGCTCAAACTGCAAGTATGTCATAATTCCACACAATTAACCCAATAGCCATGGCGACAAGAGAAGCACCGGGGATAATCAATAAGTTGAGCAAGTTACGAATGCTTATCAATCCCATCAAAGTGATAAAGAGATCTCCAGTTGCTCGTCCTCCCTGAGATTCGCCGAAGAAAGTGAAGTTATGAGATTGAGTCCAACTGGCAGAGTTGTAAGCTGTAAACAAAACGAACTTACCGTTCCGACAAGAGTGGCCAACAGACCCGAATTGAAGGTTCCTACAGCCAACGCCGACGGTACCACTTTACTCATTAATGATGCTACATATGATTCGCACGCTTCGATACCCGAGAATGCAATCAAACTGCCAGTAATGTACCTAACAGAACCAACAGCCATTGGCATACCCTCATTAAATGTTTCACTATCTTCATGATTTACCAAGTCTGTCGGATCGAACAAGAATAACATTCCGAACAAGGTAATAGCCAAGAACCAAATACTCATGTATCTGTCTTCATACATTGTGGACAAATACCCGGAGAAGATACTGACGGGGATGACAATGATTCCATTGACCAGGTGCAATGTGCCGACATTCTTAATACTCCACCCATACCGATTCTTTGTGATAATACTTGTCGAGCCGACTATACTTTCCAGTGCGATACGCTTCATGAAGATTAGAGACATGCAGAGGATCACTGGCTTTGTCATGTTCTTAACGCAATAACAGTAGTGATAGCCCTTTTCATGTTTTGTCGAGTCGACTGCTGCATGTGAAACGTCATCATCAAATTTTAAGCTTTCTTCATCCAAATCTTCGTCATCTTGCAATGATTCTTGTTCATCTAGGACATCATCTAAAGAAGACCTGTCAGTAGTCTTGCTGTCAGATATTGCAGAAAGTTCTACTTCATTAATAAGAAGAGACTCATTCTTTGATGAGTCACCTGCTTCCTCTCGTTTCCTCAACTCATCCAATCCTGATCTCGTCGGTTCGCCAAAGAAGAATACGATGCAGACAGAGTAGATAAACCAATTCAAAGCCATAAAGTAGCCTGGACCAGTCATACCGTTGAAGTACTGCTCTTTCAGTAATGGAAGATAGAATTCAAACTCTTTCATCTTATCCAGAAGAATAGCCACACCAGGCCCAAGAGCAGCACCGAGTGCAGTAGCCATTGCAAATGCTGCACTCGCCGCTGTACGTAACGAGAAGGGAGTAGCGTCGGCGACATACCTAGAATGTTGAACAGTTAGTATCAAGATTTCAGTGGGGATATAGAAAGTTTCATTGACACAAAACAGCTAGACTCACCGTCGATTGATAATTCTTGGAGCACCTAGACCAGTAATTGCTCTTCCAAGCAAGCATAATTCTACACTTTGGTATCCGTATGCATTAGCATACATGAGATTTCCGACAAACTGGAGCAAACCGGCGAACAGAATAGGTTGCTTGTAATTATAATTTGTCCAATACGAGTATGCTACACTTGAGATTAATGCGAACCATGGGGCCATACCGATCATCATACCCGAAAGTGCCTATATGTTTATAAATTTAGGATTAGAAAATCAGACATATGATATGCACACATGATAATATGCACAAGACACTTACGTCACTACTACCCAGGGCTTCGGCATAATAGGCACTTGATGGCTCAATGATATAATTATTCATCATGAATAAGAAGCATGAGACGAGATTCAGGAATAGTGGGAAGATATTCTCCGGCTTGACTTCCTTGAGATTTTGTTTGAATGTACCTCTTTGATCTTCCTGAATGGAAAAATGAGCAAAATCTTTCGTCTCTCTCCATTTGCCAATGATTTTAATCTCCTTTTTAAAGTGACGTCCTCTCATTGATATAGACTTTGGGTCTTCGACGAGGCCACCTGCATAGTAGAACAGAAGATAAGTTGATATATTGTATGTATAGTGAGCTGAAGTGACGTGAACAACATCATATAATGTGATCTCATGCGAAATACTTACGACTCTGGATCCCAAACAGCATGTACTGCTTTAACCTCATTCCCAACGCCAACAATCTATCCTTGAATACCACATGTCCTGATACAGCCTTATTTAGTGAAGTGTCAGTCTTTTGAAGTAGATACACCAAACTGTGAACTTGTGCAGAGAACTCATCTACGCTCACGCTCAATACTGTACTATCCTCCTTCTTTTGCATACCTATAACAATCTGTTTCTCTAAATCATCAACACCTTCTAGATTGAAAAACTCATGCACTGGATGGTCAACATCTAATACAGAGCGCTGAAGGTGCCATTCATTTAAGTGCATTCCATCAAATGTCCGACAGAAAGCATCATAACGAACCAAGAGCTGACGGAATGTAATAATGTTTGTAATTGCAAATGATATAGTCTCAAGTAATTCAGTTGATGCCTTTTCATACTCATTGATCGCAACAAGACTTTGAACTTGAGGTAATAATGTTGAAGTATAATATATAGCAGCTGAACTAATCTGTTCCTCTAATAGACTACTAAAGTCCTTCCTTTCCATGATTGACAACCTCAGTATGGCGTCCTCCTCATCAACTAATGCTACATCTGTTTGACCATCATCATAACGAAAGTAACTACTACTAACACTGCCATCGCCGCCCATACTGTTGGTATCATCAGTACCTATCAATTGATTAAAGGCGTGTTCTGTCAAGCCTTGTTCCTTTCTTAATATCTTGGATATCTTACGTCGCCTACTGTAATATTGACGTAGTTTCTCCTTGTGTAGACCATAATTAATGTAATGGTCTGAACCATACGATGGGTTTTGACACCGATAATAATAAGAATCATAGTCCTTCATTATTGATTTGAATAATTGGTTAGAATTTAGAAAATGGTGCACTGTGTTTGGTATCCTATGGTAAATATATTAATCACTCAACCCGCCGCCAGCGCCACCTACATAAGATATTGGACTATATTCATCCTTTGCCTATTGCTGCCCAACTTCTTGCAATGATGGCATACTATTACTCTCAACTGACACTTGATATTTCAACGCTTCATGCTCACATTCGGACCGCCGTCTCAATATGTAGTAGGTAGGGGATAAAATCGGGAAACTTGTGAGAATATAGCTCGATTTGGGTACTTATTGGGTATACACGGGTATATTAGGGAGGGGTTAATTTCTCAGAGCTAGGCTCACTCGGAGGAGGGGGGTATAGTTAAGTTGGGGGGGTATAGTTCGAGGTACTCTACTGTATGTAGAGGCTCGCTGGTATAGAATAGCAGCATACATTTAAACCACAATATATCTGCTATACACTACATATCAATATTCATAAATGAGTTACATATAATTCTAAGATACATAGAAACATCAGTTTGTGTCACTGATGTACGAGCTACATACTAAAGCTAGTTGCTATTCCCTTAATAGGGGTTTAGTCACGTGATGGCTATCATTTTATTTATTTAGTGTAATTTTGTACTTAAATATACCTTGACTACTAAAGCTCATCATTTGCTGTTGTCTCTGGCATGCCTGGATTGTAGTTCTCCAAAATAGTCATTGATGCAATCTTTATCGGTCGGAGTAGAATACTGTCATCTAGCTCATTTTCTGATTCGTCGTCTTTTGGTAAAGATCCCCTGGTTAGACCCTTTGCAATCTCATTCACTGTACTGAATCCCTTAATAATTTTACCAAAGCATGGATAGGGAGTAATTTCCTTCTCACTTACTTCATCAAGACCCACTTCCTTTGCCCATGCCAAATACCATTTACCTGTAGCGGAGGAATAATGCGAAGAGGGAGATATATGATGAGATTTATCTTCGAACACAACGCTAGGATACAATATTATAAATACAAAAACTTACCCATTTTGTACTTTCTCTCTTCGATCGTACCATGATCTAATGTGTTATCCATCATATTGATAAAGAATTCTGGACCTGAGGGTTTACCAGCAAAGCCGATCGTATACTTTGCATGTGGGTAGCTCGTTGAATATTCTTGAAAAGATACCACGTCCAGGCCTTCTTTTCTCATATCCTCGTAAGGGTAGCCGGGAATGTTGCCCCCCATATCAGTACTATCAAGACAAGGATGTGGACAAGCTTGCAATACATGACCAGCATTAAGTGCGATCGAAGGTGTGCCACGCTTCCAATACCCTTCAGCAATTTGGGATAGAAATAGGTGGATAGAGTGTGGCATTATTTTGAGTGGGGCGAGTTCGAATATTATCTCATGTTCAGACTTAGGATCACTCTCATCGAGAAGAACTTTCATTGACACAAAGTATGGTCCTGGTCCAAATCTGTGTTGAGAGAGACGATGATAGTATGATGAGAGTTTGGTAGGATCAACAAGTTGAGCATATGATATGCACACATAAATAATAAAATATATAACACCCACCTTTCCAAAACAGCAATCTGGCTCAAAGCACCAATCCTAGTTTCCATTTCATCCTTCATCTCCTCCCACCAACCTTCCCTCTTTTCCCTTAACTCAATCTCACCCATTAATTCACTAATAGTTTTTTCCCAAGCCCCCTCTCTCTGTTCCAATATATCTCTTCGTGCAACCAATTCGGATATCGTACGCTCCCATGTTAACTCCCTTGCAACTAGCTTCTGTACCTGATTTTCAAGTTCATGTATCAATTCGCGATGTTTCTCAGTTAATGCCTCAATACGTTCATGTTTTAATCGCTCGTCTTCCTTCTTTTTAGCTTGTTCAATTAAGGCTGGATTAACAGAGTTTAAACTTTCATCTAACTTTTGCATCTCTTCCTTTGTTAGCATACCCTCCTTAC
>Ga0214481_100862_pt1 | contig 14012 bp, 11 predicted proteins | sample M1_20Mar14CPVII9_4_FD_165057 | JGI IMG/M metagenome (GOLD analysis project Ga0214481, IMG submission 165057) | Marine eukaryotic communities from Monterey Bay, California, United States - M1_20Mar14CPVII9sort6BwellG10 | ecosystem: Environmental > Aquatic > Marine > Unclassified | place: USA...
CAAGTTGATTCCGGCGAGTAGTTACAACCCTCGCACAGCTGAGCAGGTGGGACCTTGGTACAAACAGAACCAGACATGTCCAGGCTATAGCAGATATTGAAATTATTCACGCAGTTTGGAGTAGATGGAGCTACTGATAAGCTTGGAACAATTGAGGGGTATCTTGTTGGACTCATTGACACGGTGGGGCTGACCGACGAAGAAGGTTTAGGGCTAATGGTAGGGCAGAGAACTCCTTCACCAGCTACCTGGCTAACAAGATTCGCCAGATCGTCGAAGTCTGTCGCCTCCCATATTTTGTCTTGGCCAGTTGCTGGATCTGTACCGGCATTAGATATGTCTTGCATATAAGATATGGAGTTGTCGTATTGGTCTCCAGTATACGATGTTGTAACGAAGACTGGCAATATGAGGGCTCCATCGTTCTTGGCGTCTTCTGCCGCCTCGAGTCCAAATATAGATGGCTCTTGTCCTTCTCCGGGTCTAGTCGGCACTCCATCAGTCACAAGGACTATAATGTTCTTCGAGTTCTCATCGTTAGGAAACTGATTGTTGCAAAAACTAATAGCATCTTGATGGTTTGTGTAGCCTCCCGTATACTCAAGATTAGCTAACATGGTCAAAGTCGCACTGTCATCTTCGCTAAATCCACTCTCTAAGATGCCATTAGTGGCAAACGATACGACTGCTGACTTAATAGTAGAATCACCGTCAACCTTGTTTCGTATTTCATTTATAAAATCGCTTGCAAAGTTTGTAATCTGAGAATAGGTTGAATAGCAGCAGATGGTTGGGCAAGAATGAGATATGAAACTTGCACATTAGAATGAGAGTAATTCAAAGTCAGGGAAATGCAATCCAAACTCACCGTATGAAAGTTGCTACAGCAAGTGTTTGTGTAACCAAAGAACTCATCACCACAAGTTGATTCCGGCGAGTAGTTACAACCCTCGCACAGCTGAGCAGGTGGGACCTTGGTACAAACAGAACCAGACATGTCCAGGCTATAGCAGATATTGAAATTATTCACGCAGTTTGGAGTAGATGTAGTAGGCTTGGGGGTGGGAGGAGGAGTTGTTGAAGGACAAGTACCAAACTTAACTGATTCACTGCTGCCGTACTGTCCTCCCGTCTTGACAATTGTACCATCTACAGTCACGTCATATGAGCCAGATCCCTCTAGTTTGCGTGTTTCACAGTTTATGAAGACAAAGAGAAACGAGAGTGACAACTGTTAGTGTATACGGCTTGAAATTGCAATCAAACAAGAGCAATCAAATACCAAATAAAGTAGACAAATCATCAAGACTCCAAAATTAACAAGAATCGCATTAACAACAATACAAACTTTGTACTTTCCTGAACAACAAATTCCATCTCCGTAGGAATCTGTGATCCTAAATTTGTACCGAGCATCAGGGGAGAGGCAATATTCATTGCTATATGATGTGAACTGAGATGTGTAATCTGGACTAAACTCAACATTTACGCCATTACAGACATTCGAGATTGTCCAGGCGGTCTCCTGAGGATACCTATCAGTGTTTACATCAACTTGAACAGTCATTCCTTGACATGAAGGTGTACTACTCCAAATCATATCGGCGTCATGACCGCAACCAGTTCCTCTTGTACAATCAGCGAGAAGCTCTTCTTTTGTACATAATCTTGAATTCATTTCTAAACACAAGTCATGTGCCTCATCATATGTAGCCGCATTTTTACAGACGCCATTGATTTCAGATTCACCCCATACGTTATATCCAGCGTTTGCACAATTGACATGTCTCTTCCATCCGCTACCTAGGTATACTTCCGAACAGCAGCGTACCTCGTGTTGTTCAAATGTCTGAGCCACTTGAGTTTGTCCTGAGCATCCTGTTGATGAAGCACCGCATGCTATGTATATCATTGATGCCGGAGTACTTGAGGCAGCAGCACTCGTTTGAGCATATTCAATAGCAGCAGTTATTGCCTGCTCTTCCTCTTGTTGTATACTTGAATAGGACATAGTAGTAGACACTTCCTGAGTTGAGGATATGGTTGACGAAGGCTGTGTTATGATGTTGTTGTATATATCATGATTAGAGGTATTGTGAGTATAATTTGTTGAAAGAATAATAGTTACATTTGACTGAAACAACATATCACTTACCTCCTGATTGACATCATCATCAATCATTTCACATCTAAAAGAGTGTGCATTTAATAATAACCATGAATCTAACATGTTATCACCGACGTCGGCAATAACAATTTTGATTGTATTCCATATCTCTTCTTCTTTATCCAACCCATTCTCTTCGTCTGATACATCAGATACATCAACTGTACCACTAGCAATTAATTGCACAGTTAATCCGTCAGCTTCAATTAATGGATATTGTACACCGTCAATACCATTAATATCATTCCCTATAAATAATTCTGAATTGATGTTTTGATTAATTGTTTGTATACCCGCCCACTCTTTCTCTTCTTCATTAGATGGTATTAGTGCTATGTTTTCTCCATTTAGGAAAAATGCAAATGCATCAGTATATTCTGTTGATGCCTCGTAATACTCTTCGGATGCAAAGTTGTAACTGAATGAAACTTTAGCTTGTCCCTTCTTAGTGTTGTTGCTACTGCTGCTGCTACTACTGGATGATGGCGGCGATAAACAAATGAACTCAAACTCAATATAACATGCATCGTATGTATTGACATTACCACCCAATAAGTCCATAAGTTGTGCATCACCTGGTGAATTATTGTTTGTTGATTTGACATTGCCCCAATTATTATCAACTTCACCACCACCGCCACCATCAGCGGTTGTTGGCGAGGTAACAAAATGGTATGGATTACCAGTACTTAGGATAATACCATCATCGTATAATATTGGTTTTTCCAACAATGGTGTTATTGTATGACCATTGATATATTTTGTTATACATTCATTTGTTGCTGTTTCTGCGGATCGTATCTCGATTGGTAGTTGTTTACTGCTGCTGCTGCTACTTGATGCATTGGAGGAGGTACCATCACTTGCAATGTTAGGAGGAGGAGGAGGAGATGTCAAGAAGGTTGCAAGTAATTCCTCATCTGATAATATTGTTGCAAACTCCATTGATGTCGCTGAGGAGGAGGCATCAACATCATTGTTAGAGACTATTAGTTCTCTCTTCTTCTTTTCTTCTGCCACCGCCGAATGTTCTCGTGTCGTCGCACCATCTCTATCAACACCATATGACCATGACATCCAGTTTGTCCATGATGATGTTGCTGTCGAGGATGATATCAACAAGGACGTGGTTAGGATTGTTAAAGCTGCTGAGTGTTGTATGATTGCCATTGTTTATTTTTGTTATATGTCATTGTATGTATATACTCCTGTATTGTATGTGTTGATTTTAGGGTATTGTAGGTAGATAGTGATTTGATGTTTTTTTTTGATCGGCCCGTAGTCATTTGATTCTTTCTTAAAAGATAAAGAGATGTCATTCATATGTCTCTTTGTCTCTTCCATCGTGTTCTCGGCCGCTTCACGCTTCATTTATTTCCTAGCATCCTTATTTTGTCATTTTATGATAGTCACTTATTGTGATTGACTGTGTTGTGGCCTTCATACCACAGCCCTTCCTTCAAAAGTTTGGGGACATATTATAATTTTTGGTTGTAATTTCCAATGTTTCATCTTTATCATCTCTCACAAGTCATGTTAGATCTAAGTATGACAATTGACAACGACAGTGCCATTCTGATCATCCCAACTAGATTATGGACTCCCGTCTATTGCAATGTATGTTGAAGTACGTTGAATCGCCGTTTTGTTGAGGATTGTCCACCTCTTTTAACCTGTGCTTATAGTAGGAATAATTGTAAAAGAACCAAGTAATACTGTAAAGTAGAGCCGTATATCAATCTAGGGATATACAACGATAGCCTCTGCAGTCTATTGACGCTGCATACTATGTCGGGTAACGAACGATAATCCACTGTCGTTGACAGATTAAGCAGTTTCGAGACTTTATCTCCTAATCATAGATTAGCCGAAGTTGTTTAGTGTAATATTTGCAATAGTCTATTGACGCTGTGGAATATTACAGTCAATTAATTGTTGCATACTTTGAGAAGGAAGATCTAGCAAGAATTCAACCTTTGCGATTCAGTTTACAATAATTAGCGTGGTGCAACAACCATCAATGATAAACTAAGATGGCAAGTTACTTGTAGAAAAGATTACAAGTATTTAATAACAAATCCGTGAAACGAGAGTAGCATCTGTGTTAACACAAGAATACCAACAAACGTGGCAGCAGACTCGTTGGCTTGGAAGATTAAACAATCAGCAATTGGCACAAGTGGAAAAGTGGGTGATGTTCGTTTGGCTAGATTCGGCTCATTGCCTGAATCAAGAACGTCTCCAATGGACAAGTTTTTGTATGACATAAACGGTAAGAAGATTGTATGTCATATGGCCGTGCTTATCGATCTTTGATGTTAATGAGCTCAGACCAACATCTGTAATAATCATCATACAATACACTAGTTGATTATAATGCCAGTGATCAACCTGACCGTGACTTAGAGCTAGATGAAATGAGACAAGGGCAACCAGTACGGAAGAAGAGGAAGAGAGTCATTGGCAGGGCAAAATTAAGAGCTCAAATCTTACAAAGATCCAATATAATAATTACAACCCTCAGTGGGGCTGGCTCGAAAGCTTTTATTGAGGCGGCTAGCCGCCGTTCGGACAACTCAAGGAGAGACTCTGAGTTTGATGCTGTTATCATTGACGAAGCCTGCGTTGCAAGCGAGCCTGAGACATTGAGTGAGTTGTTCTTGTACATGTTGTATATGTATTTTTAAATACTCATCTAACTTTGTTGTTTGCAAAATTGTGATTGACTTAGGATCTGGTATGGCCTTCATATTACCACAGCCCATTCCTCACAGATCAGAAAGTTTGGGCATAGGCATATAATTTTTGGTGATATGTAATAATTTCCAATGTTTCATCTTTTGACTTTGATCTCTTATCATCTCTCACAAGTCATGTTAGATCTAAGTATGACAATGGTGCTATGTATCACTTCAAATCAATTTAATTCTACTATCTGATTTCATTTTGCTGAATTGCAAACATTGAACTCAATACATCACTATCTTCTGGTGGATACGTTATAACAATAACACATACATGGTTTGAGTCAGCAGCATAATTCAAACTCGTCCCTACTTTTGTAATGTTGTTATGTCAAACACAGAAAACGTAAGGTGGAGTTTTATTTGAGTGCCTTTGCAATTGCCACTGCATCTTGATCATTGATTTGATTGCGCTCAGTTCTGAACCTCCTCCACCATCATCAATTGATATATCGGTACCACCGCCTCCCACCCTATCTTCTTTTTGTTGCCACGGTTGCTCATCTCGATTAACAATAGACAAGCTAAAAGCTAGAAAAAAATGAAGATTGTGTAAAATTTGATCCAATAAAATATCCTTATCCTAATGAAAATATACCACTTGTCGTATTTATGTATATGTATGTATTAGACTAAAAGCGATGGTATACAGATGCTGCTGCTCTTGTCTTCTAACTTCTAGAGGTAACTTAGCCATCATTGAGAGTATCGTAGTAGTAGTTGAGGTGATCTGACTGATGAATCGTCAGTATCGTTGGGCTTGCTGCAGTATCCTTACTACTACCTACGATACTTCTTTGCACCACCACTCTCATAATAAAATTGTGAGGTGGTGGTTAGTGGTTCTACTTTCTACTATTATACAATACAATAGCAAGTTCATATCCAGTATTTAGTTATCCGAAGAAGAAGAGTAAATATAGAAGGGTAAAATTATATAGTAGCACCAGACAAAGCTTATTTCAATCAGTTATAGTCATATAATATTCTACAACATTGTGCCACCCAAATTATTTTCAATCCAATCAGTTCACCTGCTGCACCGCAATCTAAAGAAATAAAAAACAAAATCATGACACCACCAATACCAAAAGTACAACCCGGCCAAGGCGGTCCTATCACAAATGTAACATCCCAGGATGTAATCTCAGGACGTGGTCAAAAAGTGGAGAATCATCCGGGCAATGTGAACTTTAATAAAATTGCAACTGAATACTGTGAGGAATACTTTGATGATATAACAAAACGTAATGAGAAACCTCATGTATTAGATCGATTAGTTGGTGACATTCGCAGAGCCGGTGGACGGTTTATAAAGAAGAGTAAGGAACACAGCGAGGGTACCTATATTGAGATCGGTGACATTAAAGCTTGGCAAAGTAAGTGTTTCTTTCTTTAATGTTAGATGTTAGTGCACTGTCATTTTCTATATCAAACCTTGTATGTTTGTTGTTTATGTTTGCTAACTTTTGTGCGTCTATTATACAAATTAATGTCAAATTTATATACCACAGAGGCAGGCAATGCTGTACGTGATGCTAAAAAGGCACAGCAGGACAATAATAACAACAGCGCTTTACAAATTGCCAAGCCTAGTAGTAGTAAGAAGAGACCGCCAAACAATACTAATAATGATGACAATAAAAAGAAGAAGAAGAAACTCACCCATTCTACTAGTACTACTGCACGTGGTAGATTAGTGATTATACGTCCATCAGATACAGTATCATTAATAGATAATAATAATAACAACAACAATAATGATGCAGCAATGGAGAGTGATAATTTAGAGGGAAATGACACAAAACAGTGGCCACTATACAAACGACACTGCAAGACATACGGCTTTGGTGTAGAGATTCAAAAGAATTACTCCATCAGTAATGAATCTGAAGAAGAAGATGCAGATGAGGATATCACCACCAGCAGTAGTAGAGAAGGTCCAACATCATCTTCATACCTAATTGGCAAGAATGTTAATGGGAAGAGCGTACGTTTACATTGTGTATCCGAAACTCTTATTATTCGACCTTACAGTAAGAAGAGAAGGAAGAGTAGCAAGGGTAAGCTGCGTGACGAATTACATAATGGTGAGATTATACGAACGTTAGAAGGTCAGCCAAATCCAAGATATCAGACTTTATATGAAATGATGTCGAGAAATGAAAAGTTGGTATTAGAAGTTAGTACAGGTCCTATCGATGACGGTAGTGAAATTGAAGGAACTAATAATAAGAAGACTGATGCTAGTGTTGCTGTTGGAGGTGCTACAAAAAGTGGTAAGGGTTCTCATGGCGGTTCAAGTTCTGGAGGTGATAGTGGTAGAGGTGCTAGTAGTAATGCTCAAAGTGGTGGTGGTGGTGGCCGAGGAGGGGCAAATACGACTAGTGATGGAAAAACAAAGAGAAACAACTCTGCTGTTACTACTATGAAGTCGAGTGAGAGCGTACGTCTACCAACAAGCATCTGCAACGCCTCTGAAACTAATCAGTGTCCTCCTTCTCAACAACAGGACCAAGAATTAATCAATAATACCGATGACGTATGTGGTGAACATCCACCACTCCTTGTCGACTCTAACACAAATGACTGCGGTGATAATGATGAGACTGAAGAGGACAACAAGGAGGACGAAGAGAGAGATGATCATGTTTTGGTAACTTTCACATCGGGAAAAGAAGAATGGGTTCATAAATCAAAGTTACGTTCAGCTGCATCTGGATCCCAGCCTCCACCTCCTGCAGAAGGAAGCACAAATGGCAATGCAAAAGACGAAGAAGAGTTGGCCTTGTTTAAAATGATCGAAGAACAGGCTACAGCTCCATCTCCTGCAGAAGGAAGTACAGATGGCAATGCAGAAGAAAAAGAAGAAGATGATTCTTCCTCGTCCTCATCTTCCTCGTCCTCATCTTCCTCGTCGTCCAGCTCTTCTAGTTCCAGCGACAGTAGTGCAAATGACATGGGTGGGGAGGAGAAGAAATCGTCAACAGCGTCAACATCAGCTCAACAAATTCGTCGTCCTCCTCCTGTCATAACTACATGTTCATCTACATCAACAACAACAAAACCAACACGAGTTGACATCCCCAGTGCGCAAACGGCCACTGTTGCATCACGAAAACGTTCTCAATCCACAACTTCTGCTGGATCATCAGCATCAGTATTTAACAGAGGTAGAGGTATTGGTGCAGAATCCGCCCCACCGTCGACTGCACGACTTTTTCCCGACCCTTCTGACCTAGTAAAAGCTCTTACACGATGGATGCCTCCTCGAGCGGCCAATGGAAAGAAGGGCATTGAGTTTTATGATCCGATAAGGTGCAAATATAGTCAAAGAAGAAGTCACAAGGACAATCCATTTCTTCAGTATGAAAACGAGAAGAAATCGGATCGTACTGCCCTTACATTTCGTGACTCTGACGAAGTAATGTCGACATTTGTGCCCTGTCTTCTAGATGAGGGACTGTGTAAGTTGTGAAGAAATAGTGCATGAGATGTGTTTTGTTGAGTTATATGAAATATTAACCTTCGCCAATCTGCAATATGTCTTAGCTTCATTAAACAAAGACTACCACGAAGAAAAGCTTGCTGGTAAAAGGTGGAATCGTGATACTTACAACTTGAGGTATGACTTTTGTCACACACGTGTTAGTTTAGTGTTTGAGTGATGTATACGACTTTCTAACTCATCTTCTTTCTTTTCTAACTCATATAGATTAACGGGATTGAAGGAGGTTAAACCAATCTATCAAAGTCCATCTTACTTTGATGACAGCATTGAGATATACGAGGCTCAGTTTAGTGCAAATGGCTGCACTAATATTCCTCCTTCTCGGCTCTCTGAGCTGTACGGTTTGTACTGTTCTAGTTGGAAGGAAACAAAGGTATGCTGCAAATGTGATGTACTCTTTTACTGCCTAGATGATTCCTGACACTTCTTTTCTCCCTTCAGTCTGGAATTATTGCACATGATTTCCCCACTACCATCACTTTTGGTAACCTCAGCGAAGGACGGTCACAAGAGTCTCTACTTAAGTGTTGGATTGTAGTTAGTAACAACGAAGAAGATACAAAAGGTACCGGATGGTTATCTCGGGCGGATTTTAAGAAGTTGTTGGTACCTCATAGAAACGGGCTTATTGTCAACTCAACTCTTACTTTCACCGCCATATCGTGCGGTTCGACAACGAATATAGGTGAGAATGTTTGTTGTATGTTATGATATGGTTATTGCTATAAAATGCTAACATTTGTCATCTCCAGTTCGACAATTTGAAGCTATTCAATCATTGCCTCATTTGAAGCCTCATTTGCGTGCTGCGGTATTCACATCTCAGATCACCACTAAATCCAAACAACCAAAAGCAGTAAAGCCTCGTTCGTTGTCGACAGACATTTGGGGTAAGATTTCAAGGAAATACAACAATTTCCAGCTCTCTTCGATATCATCTGTGTTCACTGGTTCATGCCGAGACAATGTGTGTTTAATTCAAGGACCGCCGGGAACGGGCAAAAGTAGTACCATCGTTGGATTAGTCTCAGCACTACTCTCAGGAAAAGCAACTCGTCCCAATAAGCCTCAATCGGGCTGCCTAATTCATGCTCCATGTGATTCGTCTACTCAGCCAGTGGCTCGGAATTCGATTCTTGTATGCGCACCAACAAACGTGGCAGCAGACGCTCTGGCTTGGAAGATTAAACAATCAGCAATTGGCACAAGTGGAAAAGTGGGTGATGTTCGTTTGGCTAGATTCGGCTCATTGCCTGAATCAAGAACGTCTCCAATGGAAAAGTTTTTATATGACATTAACAGTAAGAAGATTGTATGTGTGCATTGCTGTGTTTATTGAATGTAAATGAGCTCACCAACATCTGTAATCATCATCATACAATACACTAGTTGATTATAGTGCCAGTGATCAACCTGACCGTGACTTAGAGGAGGAAGAGCTAGATGAAATAAGACAAGGCCAACCAGTACGAAAGAGGAGGAAAAGAGTCATTGGCAGGGCAAAATTAAGAGCTCAAATCTTACAAAGATCCAATATAATAATTACAACCCTCAGTGGGGCTGGCTCAAAAGCTTTTATTGAAGCGGCAAGCCGCCGTTCGGACAACTCAAGGAGAGACTCTGAGTTTGATGCTGTTATCATCGATGAAGCCTGCGTTGCAAGCGAGCCTGAGACATTGAGTGAGTTGTTCTTGTACATGTTGTATATGTATTTTTAAATACTCATCTAACTTTGTTGTTCACAAAACACTAGTTCCGTTCAAATTTAATCCTTTAACAGTCACATTGGTTGGCGATCCGCGTCAACTGCCTGTGCTGTGCCTCACTGACAACAACAGCACCAAAAGGATATTGCAACGTTCAATGTTTGAACGGTTACAACTCCTCAACTATCCTACAAATCTATTGCGCAAACAGTACAGGTAAAGTCTTTCTCTATTTTGTCAACTTGTATCTACACCTCCACAATGATGACTCACTAACTTTGTTCATGCCTCTTTTAATATGTTCAGGATGCACGAGTCAATAGCGGCATTTCCTTCAAATCAATTTTATGGTGGACAGCTGATTACTTCTAGTAATGTTACAGCTCGTCCCAATCCTACATGGTCTTCTTCGTCTTTACCAACATACTGCTTCTGGAATATTGTATCGACTACCAAGGGAAAGCACTCCAATGCACAGGAGGCAGACTTTATTACCAACAAGCTCTTGTGTTCACTTGCTGCGTATGATTTATCTGTCGGTATCATTTCCTTCTACAGGGATCAAGGTGAGTTCTATGCTCACATGTGTTTAGATCTATGATATCTAACAACTCAATCATCTTTTATCCAGTTAATATCTTGAAACGACAGGTGGCAAAAGCTGGTTTAGCTAATTCTAGATTGAATATAAGAGTGTCAACGGTGGACGGCTTCCAAGGGTCTGAGTGTGATGTTATTATACTCTCATGTGTCCGGTCGAGGTCGAAAGGAATCGGTTTCTGTAAGAATGACTATTGTTTTTTATCATGTATATCTTAAGCATTATGTACCTCTAACCCACTCCTACAATAAAACACTTGTCGCAGTGAACGATGAACGCCGAGTAAATGTTGCAATTACCCGAGCCAAGAGAAAGTCCGCGTTTGTATTGTCTTATCTGTGTATTCAGGTGTTCACCAAGGTTATCAGTTTATTTGGGCGCTTTGTTTGATCTTAATTTGCCTTGTTTGACTGCCTTTGCAAATCTCATGTACTAACAAACGTTACTATCATCTTTCTTCATCTTCATAAATCGTGATAACGCGCATTTTAAAGCTGGATTGTGGATTGTTGGAGATGCTGGCACTTTAAAAGTGGATGGCCTATGGAACAAGTTGCTTAAAGCAGTGCCTCATCATATTAATGTCTAATAACGTATCAATTAGCAGATTGGTCACATGCAGTCAAATAGAGCCTTTCGGCAAAGTTCCAACTTTGACTCTTAAGATATGCTGCAAGTGCAAGAGGGAGAAGAGGATAAAGGATAATTCTAATGACTATTAGTTTTAAATCTATGTCTCATCAACCATTCTTTTCCCCAGCTGGAATTCAATGTAGAGTTGCAGTGCATGATCGCAGGCTTTTACAACGGGTCCCTTTGTAAGTTGTTTTAATATGAATATTTCGTAAGCTGAGAGAGATATGGTAGTATCTTCTGTTAGTTGTGGGTTGCAATGGTATAGGCTAAATGAAGGCCAAAACACAATTGAGAAATAGTTTAGCTGTATACTCATTCATAAAACATGGATTGCAAACAAGGAAGAAGTACTTACCATTACTTCATCCTTTTTAAGTTTGAATGCATCTGATTGTTCCGTAAGAGAAATATACTCTTGAGAAAAGCGTATCAAGGCTTTAGCTCTCTTAATTCCAAGACCTAACGGTGATACGATTTGTGATATATCTTCCCACTTTGCGTTAGATACTGCAAATTGATCAGGGTATTGAGAGAGGAACGTATGAAGAACTATTTTTTATTGTTGAGAGAACACGACATGTGAGAGAGCGTATACATTATCAAAACATACATCAATTAGTACAACTCACCAACGTCTAATTGTGCTCTTGTTGTGACATTGAGACATATAGTTGAGACTAATAAATTTCCATGGATCGTCAATGAATAATTCTTCAATCAATCCAAAGACGGAGAAAAGCGGATTAATACCATTTGTAATACTAATCAATGACGTCGACTTACAAGAGATTGAAGTTTTAGGTGTCATCTTATCAAAGGAGGAGGGGGTTGACATTTTCTTATTCATGTAGTTGATAACCTTAGCCTTTGAATTGAATTCTTTCCCACATGGCGACGCATATATCAACGGCAATCGACGTCTCTTCTGATCCTTTGACTTGGTATTGTCTTTCAACATAGGTTGAATTTTACAACACCATCCTTGCAATAATTCAGCTTTATTGACATCATTATCACTAACCATATCTCTCCACAAGAAAGTAAATTCACGTATCGGCATGAAAGCTCTTAGATAGCATTCATTTGCACACAAATGCCTAACGCTATCGTTTAATGCTCTTTCAATAAGATCAAGAGATAGCTCTTCCGAATCGATGATGGCATCAAAACTATCCTCAAAAGTTTTACAGCCGCCAAAATGAATGTAGACGATGAGTAGGATATCATCAAGTGATGGCAAATTAGCTAAATCGCTACCATCAATAGCATCGAGCAAATTCTTGTAGTTACTTACTGCAGCATATATTGAATTGGGAGAGTTCATAAACATACGACTCTTAACAATTGTCTTTTGTTTAACTAGCCGTATTGATTTCACTGATTCTGATTTACTATGTCTAATATTCTTCTTCTTAGGAGTAATTGCCATCTTGGTGTATTTACGTTCTGGGGAGAAGTACTTTGACTTTGATTTTGTATCACTGGGTAGCCCCGTTGGTGGAGATATGGATTTACAGCACACAGAGTTGAGATACGCTCTCGCTGCCGCTTCCACACCTGCATCATAGTGATTTGTTGTTGCTGAATCCTTACTATGCATCCTACTACAAATACAATACACCCAAAAAATGACGGGTCGAAAAGCGGTATGCGAGAAAAAAGATACCCTCTTTGGTACGGATCCACTTAGTACCATCACCATCCGTAAATAAGGTACGATGATATTGGCTATGCTGAAGGCGGACGGAGGCGTGGCGCCCTATCAATAGCATTCATCAAAGAGTACCAACAAATGTGTAGTATTGCAATCTAGCTCCGGTACTTATTTAAATCAAAAGACAAATAATCAAAAAGATATCTTTCAATTGCAGTAATTGTTAATTACTATTGTATCTTCAATTTCTGGTCATACGTATCTATATCTATAGGTTTTGTTGGCAGTGACAATCCATCGGCGGTCAAGTAAAAATGAGTACAAATTATCAATCACCGCCCACATCATTAGATGATAACATACTATCCTACATTCGATGCATCCAATTATCGTGCCAGAGTCAATCTATTTCTAAAAAGCAAATATACAACTTCTTTACTGATGATTATGATACAACCACAACTAAGAAGGATGTGAAGCAGTCATTAAAACGATTAGTCAAACGGAATTGTATTGCAAAAGATGGTAAGAAGACATATTCTTATATGCAACAGCAACAGATTAGTTTAGAGAGTAGCGATCAAAAAATTGATGCACAATCGTCTTCAAACGATGCAGCTGCAGTTAGTACATCACAGTCACAACAACAGAAGAAGCGTAAGAGATCAACAACCGCAATAGTTGAATTAAATGATCAAGGAGATAAAAAACTATCACCTCCTTTATTCAATGAGGAGAAGAAGAAGGAGGAGGAGGAGAAGAAGAAAATGAAGCACAAGTCTACTTCTGCAATTGTTGTATCCCCCGCTAAAGTTAAAGTGGTGCCACAATCTACGTCCCATTCTCCTCATCATCAACCAATAGATATATCTCCCACAATTAGTGCGACGGCGGCTCCAAAATCTCCTTCTCCTCATCCTACTAATAGTCAGCCGATAGCTGTATCTCCTGCAGTTAGTATATCACAACAGACAAAACAAAAGAAGACAATAT
>Ga0214481_100863_pt1 | contig 13997 bp, 15 predicted proteins | sample M1_20Mar14CPVII9_4_FD_165057 | JGI IMG/M metagenome (GOLD analysis project Ga0214481, IMG submission 165057) | Marine eukaryotic communities from Monterey Bay, California, United States - M1_20Mar14CPVII9sort6BwellG10 | ecosystem: Environmental > Aquatic > Marine > Unclassified | place: USA...
TTGAGTGTCATGTTTTTATGTTACTAAATTATCATTATATTCTAATGAATGTATCTCAGGGCTAAATTCCCTGAACCTTAGTATGGAACATATAACAAACAAACAAATAAACAAACATATACAACCTCATCCCAAGAATTTTTGGGAAGAGGGATTGAACAATCTTGAGGAGACTCTCCATCTTATCATTCGTTCAATATACTTTCTAAAAAGTCATCAAGACCCACGCGGCTTGAGTTGGCAGAATTGGGAGTACCAGTACTGATACTACCTCCACGAATATTACCAATAGGACTGTTATTGCCAGCTGGTAACATCTTTGAGAGATCATCTGCAAATGAATTCTGATGTTGTTGAGACATGGTGGTGGTATTGACAGTCCTCTTACCACTAATGCCACTCGTACTTGGATTAGATGACAAAGGAGGCTCACTTGATGACGGATACCCTGGTGGCCTTGGGTATGAGTACAATGGTCGATAATGCGAGGCATTTTGTACAGGTAACGGTGGCATGGGCGGGAGCATGGCATTTGGTTGAGACTGTGGAAGTGGAGGAGTGTTTGACCGACTACGCCCCTCGCCTAACATTGCCCTATCTAACGAGTTGGAGCTCGAATTAGAACTTGAGGGACTACGAATACGATTTCCTTCCGATGAGGTGGTGCTTGAGGTACTAACTTGATCGGTATTACTGACCAATATACGCTGAGGAACATTATCCATCATCATACCATTTTGTTGGATATTGTTGCCTCTGCCACCAACATTGGCCACTTGATCAAAGATGTTTGGAAACATTGGGAGTGGTTCAAATTCCATCTCAGTTCCGAACTGAAACTGAGGTGATAGATTACCACCTCCTTGTCCAGCCGCCGCTTCTGGAGGTGAGGATTTGCCTGAGGTACTACTGGGAGTGGCTGGTATACGCATAGGAACGCCTCGCATATGAGCCGGTATCATCATGGATGTGCCCAAATAACCCGGCATACCCTGCTGTTGCTGTCTTTGCATCGCTGCAATGGCACCACGAGGCATGTCGAGATTCTGGAACATATTTGGATTGCAAAGCTGATCAAAGTCTGGATGACTGCCCTGCTTCTTGACTTGAGGAGGAGGAGCAACCTTCTTGAGCTTCTTATTCTTCTTGATAGCGGCTGCTTGGAGTGCCAGCTTCTGTTTCTTCAACCGCTGTTCTTCTTTCACAGCCTTTTCATACTTGACGACCTTGACTTGATACATCTTACGACCTTGTTGTGCCAGTTCTATAAGATAATGATTGAATGAATGAAAGATGTGCATATGATATGAGCAACATGTAAAAGACAGCAATAAATACTCCTCCGACGACTTAGTCACACACATCATCATCAAAACTTACCCTCAAAGACAGACTTGGTATAATCATCAATAACCTTCCAAGAATCACACATAATCTTTGACATCTCAGTGAATGACATATAACCATGACTTTTACGATGTACTCTATCACGAGTTTCATTCGGCGAGAGATTATGTTCAAGTAACGAACGGATCTCGGCACGACATATATCCTTAACATGATCGAATGAGTTGGGATCATACTTCATATTTGGATAATCTTCGAGGCCTGGTACAGATGTGATAAGTTTGGCAATATCTTCCTTGGTTGTGCCCTAGTAGTTTGATATGAAAGAGAGGAGAGAGGGAGATTCGTTATTAGTGAAAAGTTGAACAGAACAACAACGTCTGGATATCGATAGCATAAAGCACAACAATAACTTACCTTGGAGGTATATGCCTTGAGAATCTTAACACGTTTGTATCGGTAGAATAGATTATAAGCACTCAAAGGACGTTTAGGCTTGACAATCTGACTTTCCATAGATGGCTTGTCACGTTTCTTCTTCTTGGACGAAGAAGAAGAACTTCCGCCACTACTACTGCTCATACTGGATCCTGCTGACTTGCCAGCCTCGAGACCACGAGCCTTCTTTGATACACTCTTCTTACCGCTACCCATTGACACACCGGATGATAGTGACTGAGAAGAAGGGTGTGACCATACCAATACAGACCCAGGCGGTGGAGGTTCCTGTTGACTTCTTTCAATCATGGCCGATATCTCAAGTGACAGTTGCTGCTGCTGAGGAGATTGAGATTGACAAGAAGACGAACTACTCTTCTTGCTACTAGTAGGTGGGTTATACTTTTCATACTCAGCTAACTTGGCAGCATGAATGATACGTCCTTGTACTGCCAACTCTTCAAAGACGGCCTTGTTAATATCATCAATTGCCTTCCATGCTGATGACATAATTCTGGACATTTCAACGAATGACATACATCCGTGTGTCTTGCGATGCATACGGTCACGTGTATCGTTGGGTGTTAGATTATCTTTTAGTGCAGATTGGATATTGGTACGAGAAATATCGGTACGTTGTGTGGATGATAATTTCGATAGTTCATCTTGTAAGGATGATGATGATTCAGGAGATGACGATGGAGATGGAATGTAGGATTCTAATCCAGGTGGACATGTTATCAGTGATTTGATATAGTCAATATCTTTACACTTTGGATCAGGGGATTTGTATGCCTCGAGGATCTTTGTTCGTTTGTATCGACTGTGGTTATATTATAGAGTATAAGATGATTGTTTTGTTAGTATACATGACGATTAATGAAATGGGCAGTACTGAACATATGATATGAGGCAAAAGTTATATACTCACTAGAACAAGTTAAAAGCACTTAATGGACGCTTAGGACGAGGTTGATCAATCATACTTTGAATATAACTACTATCAACATTCATAGTATCAAGCGGTAGTGGTGGTGTTAGTATATTCTTCGACGCTGTTGGTGGAGTTACAATAAAGGGAGTACTATCGGAAGCGGCAGCAGTATCAAATTGATGAGGAGATGTTGATGTAGCAGCGGTAATAACAGTTTTTTGAGAAGCTAGAATATGCGCATCAATATTATTGTCTACTTGTGGTAACGGTGGTAATGGCGGTAATGATGGCATTGGAGGTTGTTGTTGTGTGTTCCTCATATTGAGCAGTAGTTGAGCACTTTGATAAGAGACTCGACGATGAGTTTTATGATTTGGTTGCAACGAGTTGTTGCAAGGCTTACTGTTGTGCACTGCCATTTTAACTGCTCGTTACTCTGTGCTACTGCTTGTTTATCCTATGTTATTGCCTAGTTCATCGGCGACTATTTAACAACACAATACTGCAAACAACTGCAATCCACAGCCTAGAATACTAACACGAAGCTCCACTCTCTTAAACTAAGTACTGCCTTTCCAATGCTAACTGCCTTTTAGCAAATAAGAAAGGGCAGTAGGAATTCAAACATGATGATAGCCACAGAAACCTTGGCGTCATTGGAAAAGAGAATCGTTGATGGTACTTGAAATGATTGGTGGTAGGAAGTCCTTCTCGGGAAATTGGTACCGTTATGAATTCGGAAGAAATAAAAAGAATACTGCGACACGACTTCTCCCTATTTCATCATGCTGCATGCTTGACCTGGCACTAGTTTAAGAGGTATGCCTCTTTACTTGATTCCCTTGATCCTTAAGATAAAGTATCAAGTCTATGGCTCTAACTTATTTACTCCCAAGCCAGTGCTATACATCCAAAGACATTTATGTACAACACAGTACCTCCTCTATCACCGTTCATATCTCATCTCTCTGCCTCATCGGGAGTATTATATCCATTTGGATTCTTCGTTTGCCAAGACCATAGATCTGTACACATCTCGTCTAAATCCTTCTTTGCTTCCCAGCCCATTTCTTCCTTTGCTCGGGTAGGGTCGGCCATATATATCGTTACATCGCCTGGTCTACGAGGTCCCATGACTGTTGGAATTTCATGCCCGACTGCTTTGCCAAATGCCTTGAGCATATCAAGGACAGAATAGCCCGTTCCAGTACCCAAGTTGAATACACTTAGTTTTCCCTCACCACTCTTGCCATTGCCACTACTACCATCCATATACTTTAAGGCTGGAAGATGCGCGTTGTTATGGTTTACGAAGACGAAAGAGAGAGGAACGCAACTTTTGTTAGTACGTGTGGGTTGCAAAGACAATTATATAAAAGCAAACTTAGTTCATAGAAGTAATCAAATCACCAAAACTTCATATTGAACACATGAATTCATAAGATAAAACAATACTAACGCGGCGGACTTTCCAGCAACATGTCCATCGGCAAGATCCATTACATGTAAGTAATCTCGAACACCTGTACCATCGGGAGTATCATAATCATTCCCAAAAACAGTAACATGTGGTCTACGTCCAACAGCAACCTGTGCTACAAATGGCATTAAGTTGTTTGGTACTCCAGATGGATCCTCTCCCATTTTACCACTTGGATGTGCCCCAGCTGGATTAAAGTAACGAAGAATTGCAATACTCCATTCCTTTGCATTTTCGTCTTTTTTACCCTGTTCACGAAGTATTGTATGACTACCATGAAAATCACCTAATATCTGTTCAATCATATACTTTGTCCGGCCGTAGCAATTAGTAATTGTGGCACCAACCTCATCTGTTTCTTTTAAATTTGCTCTCTCATCTTTGGCTATTCCATAAACTGTGGCGGAGCTTGAGAATACAATTGATCGACATTCAAATTCGTTCATTAGGTTTAATAGAGTCCATGTACATCCGATATTGACCTCATCTATCGTGTTTGTGGTTTGTTATCATAAGCGGAGTATATTTTGTGCATACGTATATGATGTGAGCAAAATTTGTGAGTAATGTTTTGCAAAGAAAATCAATACACTACACCCATATCACATATACTACTCACAATACTTCAATGGTATTAACTTCGATTCGCCAACAGCCTTCAACCCAGCAAAGTGTACAGCAGCATCAAACCCTCCCTCACTTGCAAACTCTTCAAACACAGATCGTAATGCGCCTTCATTACAACAATCAACTTTACGAAAGATTAACCTTCCATTCGTATCCTCTCCGGCTGTATCTGTTTCATTAATTGTAAATCCATCAAGATTGGTAATATCGGCAACACGACGTAATGATTCAGGTGATGAATTGGCTAAATTGTCTACTACTACTACTGAATATTCAATATTGTTTGCTTCTTTTTGTGATAGGAGTGAAACGAGTGTATGTGATCCGATGTAACCGCAGCCGCCTGTTACTAGGATACGCTTTTGGATAGGAGTAGGAGAAGACATTGTTGTTTCAATTAAGGTGTTGGTATTGGTCTATATTGGTTTATGAAGAGTGTTAGCTCTCTCGTAGGCAGAGGCTGATTGACGTTTAAATAAATGACAAATGACAATGAAGAAAGTGATTTTTAGGATACCGCATCTCTTCGAGAGGAAGAACAATCTTTTGATGTTGTGAGCTCTTCTTGAGTGTATAAGTTGTATGATATAGCTCAGTGATTGATTGGTTCAGTAGAGAGGAAGTGATATAATCAATTCTGCATCGCAGCGCTGTACTTTTAGGCCTTCGAGAAAGCAACAATAAGATACGAACTCTATCAATATTACATCAATACAAACAACATAGGAAATTAGGTTAAAGATCTATCAATCATACCCAGACAAGTTATTGATAATAGTTAATACAATATCATGTCAGCAGCAGTAAGCAATAGTCCGCCAATAAACAACCATGTAATTAATGATACAAGTCTTTTTGATACATCTACAGATTCAGCATCATGTCGAAACACATACACACACTTGACATATTCCCGACATCACTTGATAGATATTGCAAATGATACACTAAAAATAACAAAGAATGGTCAATATACAAATTCCAAAGGTGTAATAGTTAATATTAAACAAGATTCTGATGCAAGTGTTGAGAATAGTGTACATTATGAACATGAATTTGATTTTCATTATGCATTGAAAGAATATGATAATGAGAAGGAATGTGTTGGACCTGTCTGTCCTGTTGGTAATAAAAGAAGAGGTAGCGGTAGTAGAAGAGGTAGCGGATCATTAAGGAGAGGTAGTGGTAGTAATTTAGATAGTTTTGATGAAGAGAATGATACCAATAATAAGGACGAAGGTGGGGAAAGTAGCTCATCTATCGCAGACACTTCTCCATCAACTTCATCACAAAGTATGAATGATCAATTTGGTTCATTATGTTCCTCGGGCACATTAAAATTATCATTCTCATCCCTTAATAAACTGACAAGTGGCGGTAGAACGAACTTTCCACGTACATCATTCTTGGTAGTTAGTGCCTCGTGGTTGGAAAGTGCATTAGAATTACTGGGTGCTTCATCTAGTCAGAATATAAGAGTGGGTGTACTCAACAGTGCATCAGGTACAACTCCGGGAGGAAGATTCTTAAAAGGTACAGTATCACAAGAAGACTGTTTATGTCGAGCTAGTCTTTTATATTCTTGTATTAGTCAACCAAAGTTTCAAAGTGAAGGGAGATTCTATGTGAGTATCTCTTTTTTCTGATGTGTGCATATCTTATGCATAAATGTATTTGCTCACTCTATATCCTATCTCCTCCATTTTCAGGGCAAGAATCGTAGTCTACGATATGGTACAAGTAACTGTGTTATATTCAGTCCAGACGTACCAGTCATTAGAGAAGACAGTGTCGAGGGAAAGTTACTGGACAAACCAGCCAAGGTATCCTTCGTTACAATTCCAGCACCAAACGCATTCACTACATCAAGCAATACGGGTAAAGAATATAATGATATTGAAAGTGACGAACGACATAAGCGTATGGGTAGTAACTCACGAAACAATAGTTGTGTAGACCTGCACGACCTGGGCGCGGAGGAAGACTTTGACGAGAAGTTTGAACAAAAACGAAAGGCATTATTGGATTCATTAAGTGATAGGATACATCGGGCATTATCGGCATTTGTTTTAGGGAATTGTACTGATTTGGTATTGCCGGCATTTGGATGTGGAGTACATGGCAACGATCCTAGCATGGTCGCAAGTGTCTTTCGAGAAATGTTGACAGATCCAAATCAATTTGGTGGAAGGTTTCGAACTGTGGTGTTTGCTATCCCGCCATCAAGGAAGCAGAACTATCAAGCATTTGCTTCGTACTTTCAAAAGAAGGAAACTGTACAGAGAGTTACCATGACAAAGGGTGACGAGACGGGACGAACGAGCTGTAGGTTTTAGGATACCAAATACTGAAAAGGTCGAGGATAAGAGAGAGAGTTGTATATAAGTCGGCAGGGGGCATTGTAAGTTGGTTCTCTGTCTTTCAATATGCTTTTGATTAGGTTATAAAGCTAGAATGAAAGTATTGTCCTGTACATTGTCTTCTTATGGATCGGTTGTATGTTACTTTTCATCGGTTAACTGCTCGCTCAACGGCTTCTTCATTTACATATTTGTCGGCCAATGGTCACGACTTGTCTCTGGATTTGAAGGATGCCCCGTTGCCAATACTTCTACTTTCCCATCAACATTGGTACCGTACTTTCCCATCTCTGTCCATACGGAGGCTACACTCTTGAAGATATTGAATGACATGATTATGATTTTACTTTCGGATATACTTTGATAAGATTTTGATATTTGGTTGTGTTTTGGTTGCTCTTTTGATTTTATGTGAGCAATCAAAGCATAACTGAGAACTGAGAGTCTTGCCCAATCGTTGCAAAGTTGTTCACATCTTATGTTACATTGCACAGCAACTTTTTAGGCCTCACTGATCATGGATCCTACTTTGTGAATAAACTCAATCCAACGGCTTTTAAAGATCAAGTCCTACCTTCCTCTATTCTATTGCAACAACTTAGGAGTAGCGGCATAAACTGATTCGTAATCACTCAAATTATACATACTTGTTTAGAATGGGTCTACTGGAAGATGTATTAGGGGCCGCTGGTTTCTCAGCCCAAGCCATAGAGGAGGTGAAGGCTGGCAAACTACATCAAGGAGGGTCATTAGATGCAGCTAGCGATAAGGAACTATCGGTCAAATTAGCCTTTCATGTTAAAGGAGAACTAAAAGATGTTGGTAGTGTCTTCATGCGTGATCCGAAGAAGAAGGAGTACGACCCTACCGTTGAATCACTTGGTAAGTTACTTATGTTTTATTGTATATTTATGTGAAGGTTTTCGTTTATGTTTATGTATATTGTTGGGCATTATTGTATTGTATTATAAAAACTTGTGCATTGCAATAATTATATGTTTATGTATTGTTTGTGTTCAATATACACCTCGCTCTTATGTATTGCAATATCTATCTAATAGGTATGATTGCTGAAGACGGTGGTGACGGGAGTTTAGAAGATTTTGCAGCAATTAAACTATCACCAAATGAAAAGGTAATGGACAAACTATATCAAAAGGCAGCACCCGGATCAGATCTTAATCTATCAAAGGATGAAATTGCAATGTTTAAAAAGTGTAAGACACATGAGGAAGTAGAACAGACATTACGTCAAGTACTCTTGGATAGATTTCGTGCATATAAAAAGAGTGGTTTGGCAGGTATTAAACCATATGCAAGATCGAAGAAGGAGTTCTCAGCAGGAGATGAGTTGAAGTCTCAGATTAAAGCAGGCAAAATACTGCCAAAGTATTCTCCTGTATTCAACAAGTATGCAGTAAGTAAATGAGGTTATGTCATATGTGTTATTCTTTTTGCAAAGACTTAAACGATTCTCTTATGTATTGCAGCTTGAATATCCAAACAATAAACCAGAGATCTGTACCGAATCATATTTCTGGGTAAATAGTATTATAGATGACAAACCTACAATTGCATTATGTCATCGGCTTGGTATGCCACAGGATGGCGGCTACGTGTATATGGAAAGGTAAGAAGAGTTGATAATCCAGTACTTATTTGTTATCATCGCCTACATCTAAGCTATAACATTACCTCCTTTCCCCCAAGGCATTTCTATATTAGTAGGAGTCACAATTGTCTACAAGGTATTGGAGCTGCGTTACCAATTGATGATGGAGCAGTTGTCCTGTATGCTACAAGGTGAGCATGACGCGGACTGAGTTGAATGTGCATATGATATGGTTTTACACTTTCACTAACAAATACTAACCCCCCTACCTCCCTCTCTTCTTGGATATGCTTGTGACCATTGTGTGGAATTAATTTCTGGTCCCCCAAGGACCAGTACAGATCAAGTCAGTGGCTTTGGTGGTGCGGCAAAGCGGGGAATTGGCAACAAGATAATGGGTGGTAGAATGGCCGAGAACTTCGAAAGAGCTAGACAAGTACTCGCCGAGGCTGCGGCTACTCAGGATATGGATAAATTGAAAGTATGAAACCATGAGGAGGGATTGACAAACAACAAATGAACAGACAATCAACAATGAATAGAATGGTTCCAGACAGACAATCAACAAAAATTAGGTTAGGAATGCCTGTAAGATTAAATTGGTAACTTCTTCCAACTCGAACATGAATCATTACAATCAACTGGATGCCATCTCATGTGCACATTAGATCACATATTCAACATTTGCAATTCTGGGTGTTTGAATCTCTTGAATTGGTACCTGGCCGGCCTCTTTGCTGGTGGAAGGAGACGACTTCATCGTTGTTTGTTTTGCAATGGCAAGTGAAATGAAGTCGATCCCTTTCTTTTGCAGTGACTCCACGCTAAATGAACGGTCGATCCACCACTCCATATCTGGATACTTGAGTAGAAACTCAATGGCTAAGTTGTTGACTCGTTCCACTACTAATTGAATACCATCATCTCCTCCTTCCTTTGTACCATCGTAATCTTTCTCGCCCTTGACAAATGGGGAAAGTGTCGACAATGTATTGTGTTCATCTTGGTCGAACATCCCGGTCAAGGCTAGGAAATTAAAGGCTTCGTGCAAGTCCGTCAGTGTTCTGTTCGTATAGAATGCATCATTCAGTTTATGAACTGCCGTCATGATCTCCGCTGCAACCTGATGAATGAAAATGAATGAATTAAAAAGACGAGTGCATGTTGAACCATTGACAGGGATTTGCATGTATATCAAAAGGGATAGTAGTACAAAAAGACTCACCGATTCAATCTTGTCTTTATCTTCTGTGGTCTATAAAGAATATAAAGGAGGTTAGTTTGAACACTATCTGAGTATATAGTCTGCAACGAATTCAAGGAAAGAAAAAGGACGACTCACTTTACTCCGAGTCGTTCTTCCCTTTCCCTTCTTCCCTTTGCAACTTGGGACGAGATTCATTAGACGATTATAATCGTCTTGATATTTCCCAGCATATGTAATCGTCGTCATTGTCAAGTTGGTTTGTTGAGTCGGGAGTACGAGATGAATGAGCCTATGATAAGGTTCTCTGTTTTACAAAGTATTAGAGGTAAACCGTTTTGGTGTCCAACTGAAATCGAACAAAAAATAGTTACAAACAACTTCACCTCAAAGTTACTAATCAATAAAGATGCCATCGTATATACGCCTCGAAAGCCAAGAAGTAGTATTTGATACTGCACCTCCTCCTGTTGTACCTCACGTTGATACGGCGGCGGCGGCGGTAGATAAAACATCCACGAAGAAGAAAAGAAAGAGTGATGATATTGTGATGCATGAACCAACAAAATCAACTAAGAAACAAGATGATAGTGGTAGTACAAAGAAGAAGAAGACCAAAGCTGCAACATCTAATAACACCACTTCTAGTACAAAGAAAAAGGCAAAGAAAGATCCAAACAAACCCAAGGGTGCCAAAAGTTCCTACAATTATTACTACAGTGAGCAGGAAAGTCCGCGTTAGTATTGTTTTGCCTTGAATTTATTGATTGCCTTTACAAACCGCATGTACTAACAGAAGTTTAATATCATCTCTCTCTAACTTCATAAATCGTGATAACGTGCATATTCCAGCATTCAATCGTTTCAGCAGCAAACCCTGAATTATCCTCCAGAGAAGTTACAAAGAAGGTAGGAGAAATTTGGGGACGTTTATCTGCCGAAGATAAGGTGCCGTATGAAAAGTTGGCTGCCACAGATAAAGAACGTTGCAATCGTGAGATGGAAGTTTATAATGCATCATTAAAAGTTGATGGTGATATAAGTACTACCAAAAAGAAGAAGCAGAAGAAGGCTAGTCCCAAGAAGAAGAATCAGGCTAAGAAGAAATACAATTATGAGGGCAGTATTGAGCATGCATTTGGCGCTCCTCCTTCTCCACAGAAGATGAAGGAGGCAGCTGCTGCAAAAAGTAACAAGTTGAATTCCAGTATTGTCAAGAAGGTAGTTGGGGATAAAGTACCGAGTATTATGCCACAGAAGGAATACTTCTTGAAACTTTCAAGAGAGAAGAAGCAACAACAAAAATTGGTGGTTGGGGATGGAAGTGGATTGAGGGATAAGAAGGCTTCTCCTTTTTTATTAGATGCTAATGTTGCTAAGGGATTAAGTGAGATTTTCAAGGCTGGGGAGTTGGATGAGCCTCCTGCTCCTTCTTTGGATAGTACTGATACACCCACCAAGAAGACATTAGTTGATAATAAGCAGAAAGAAAATCATGCCAATACGGCCGCGGGTGGTGATGATGATAGCTCTGAGGCGTCATCTGACTCTATTTTGAATGAAGAGAAGGGTTTACAATCTGGTTCATCTCGTAAATTAGACTATGATGATTTGGAGTTGGATAATGCTACGGAGAAAAGGGCCGGGGTTAAGATGGAGATTGAAGGGCACGAGGATAGTAATATGAAGATTAAGGGGGGCGATGAGGATGTGGATGGCAAGATGAATGGTATTGATTCAGCTGCCGTCCAGTCCGGCAAGGCAACGCAGGTAATAGCAAAGAAAGATAAGGAGACCAAACATCTACCACGTGAGGTTGTTGCAACGTTAGAGCCATCATCTACGACATCAGCCACGGTTTCCAATATGAAACAAAATCGTGTTTCTATCGAACCGGGCGATCTCCCATCAACCCCATCGAAAATCAAGCCATCTGCCTCTGTTCAAAACACATGGACATTGAATCTCCGCCCAATGAGTAAGGAAGATACGGATAGTCTCTTTACTGAAAAGAAAATCACTTACGAAGAGCCGGACTACTTGCTTCCAGGAGGTCGTGAATATTGTGTTGAGCGAAAAGTTATTGAAAAGAGCGTCTCGGATACGAACCATCAAGCAAAGGTAGTTCTTGGGAGGAACAGAAACACGGGAATTGAATGGGGTGCTGTATCAAGGGCTCTTTGTGAAGTTTGTTTGACATCGCAGAGCTTCGGTTCGCCTTCTGATGAGGTCTACTCAGTCTCTTCAAAATTGCAATTGACCATGAAGAAACCAGCTCAGGAGCATGCTGTTCATCTAAACGGACGTAGGGTTGACTCGAAGGTTGGTGTGACGACTGAATTGAAAGATGGTGATATTTTGTCGTTATACGGCCCTCTTGGCTTTGCTTACCGTGTGCAATATGAACGTATGATATAGGTGAAGAAGGAAGTTTAGTATCTTGTGGTGGTGGAGCTTTTAGTTGGAGGGTTGGCAGTGGATTGAATCCACTATGTCATGAGATGTATGTGTACTTAGTCTAAGATGAAATAGTCCTGTGTGTTGATGGATCTACATATAGTTTATTCTTTACTCATTTATTTACATGCTCGGCATAGTATTCAGATCAGGAATGGACACGGACTTTTCTATTTCTTCAAGCTCATAATCACTTCCTCCTTTTAAACGTAACTTAACATCGTGATATGCTATTAATGTTGGTCTGTGACCAACACTGATGAACGTCAGACCAGGACGTGACAGTTCGCCCTTCTTATTGAGCTCTTTTCGAGCCATATCCCTAAGGAGTGAATACATTTTAGCCTCGCTAACTACATCCAAAGCTGACGTTGCTTCATCCTTAGAAGTCAAAGTATGAAGTGAGTGAACAGTCATAGATAGAACAATACACGATACCCACAACAGTTACTTACCAGTATCACCAACTTTGGCTTGTTGACGACTAGCCTACCGAAGGCCAGTCTTTGTTGTTCGCCCAAACTCAATGTATTACCCCAATCAAGAACCGCATTAAGTCCTTTGATTGGATCGCCATCACCAAATCGGTATGGAAGGTCTTTTAAATCAACCTCTTCCAAGACCTTTAATAAGTCTTCATCGGTCATTGATTGGCGTAACAAGTGTGCACGGCTTAATCTATGCCCACCGGGATAGTCATCGGAATTCATTGATTCCGTAGAGGGGTACAAAAGTTGATCCTTGAGAGAGCCAAGGGCACAATATGGTCGTTGAGGAAGGAAGTATACCTCATCATCTGGTACTCGTGATATTTCACCAGATCCGGCAGTCCAGAGTCCAGAAATGGCTCTTAATAAACTACTCTTTCCGGCACCACTGCTTCCAACAATCAATAAATGTTCACCTTCTCGGACTGTCAAGTCCAAGTTCTCAATCAATGTTCTCTTACGATCTGGTGTGACAAGACCGAGATTGTGTGTTTGCAGGAGTACATTCTTTTGTCCATTAGTAATGGCCTCTGGAATACGCTCGAGATTCAGTTGTATATTGCCACCAACTGCATGATCATCTGCTTGTGTCAAAGATGCATTTAGACTATCTGCCCAAGCAGTCTCATTAAACTCTTTTGGTAATGCCAGTAGTCCATCCTCGTTACTCCTTGTTGCATCAGCATTCCGAATGGCAATGAAGAATGATGATAGACGTTCAATTCCAGCACTGAATGAACTTAATTGCTCAAACTGGTTAACGATTACAGTCAAATCACTCAAGATATGATTAAAAGCACCGACTGATTGAGAGATGACACCCAGTTGTATCGATCCTGCAAAGTACTGAGGTGCTACTACCGCAACAGGCACAATCTGAATCAAGTACTGATAAGCCGTAGTGAATAGCTCCAGATTTCTCTGTGCTACATTGATTTCCCGTTTGTTTTCAACCACCCTTGCTAATCTCGATGCTACTTCTTGACCTTCAACATCTTCTCCTTGATAAAATGCTATAGATTCAGCATTCTCTCTAATACGAACTAACAA
>Ga0214481_100865_pt1 | contig 13979 bp, 8 predicted proteins | sample M1_20Mar14CPVII9_4_FD_165057 | JGI IMG/M metagenome (GOLD analysis project Ga0214481, IMG submission 165057) | Marine eukaryotic communities from Monterey Bay, California, United States - M1_20Mar14CPVII9sort6BwellG10 | ecosystem: Environmental > Aquatic > Marine > Unclassified | place: USA...
CTGATACGGCCGATGTACCCTTAATTGTCACTCGAAGTGAGCAGAATTCATTTAGACATTCACGAATCTCTTCCCAGCAATTCAAGTCTTTGTCCCACCTCCGTCATTGACGGGAAGTGGTAGGGGTATGCCCAAACGTCGATTTTCATTATCAGCTAGTAACTTAACAAAGACTGATAATAAACCACAGGATGATAAGGATGGGAAAGGCGGTGGGGGACGACCACGACGATTGTCAAGATCATTAGAACAACAGGGAGATAATGATCAACAACAACAAGAACAATCATTTAATCCCCAACGTGTCAGACCACGGTTAGGATCACGTCAATCATCCAAAACATCCAACAGGTCAGGTGACGAACTACTAAAATCATCAATCACACGTCCAGGTATACAACGACGACGTTCCGTCGGTAGTATGTCAAGTAATTCACGTCGTGCATCATTAGATGAAGATGGTAATCCATTACCACTGGAATTAATGGATGTTGAATCACTCAAGGCCAAACGATCATTAGTACATATGAATCAACATAAACATATTCGACGATTGAAAATGTCAGTTGAGAATCAAACATTTATACCACCGAAATCCAAACATTCCAGTATATTCAATAAAGTGGCACATAAAATGTCAATGCAGATTGTGAATTTAACATTATGGACATACCAGGCGTCATTTCTACCGGTGATGTTATTCTTTCTGGCATTTTATATTGTTAATATATTCATTTGGGCAGCGGTATTAGATGCAGTTGATGTGGCTAGTGGTGGACAATGTATATTTGATGATGCTGATCAAATGTTAACGAGGAGGGATAGATATGAGTATGTATTTGAATTGTCTTGGGCGACATTTACTACTGTTGGGTATGGTACTGTTAGTCCGAGTGGTGAGGCGACGGGGTGTTATGCTATACGATTTACTTGTGCCTTTGTTGCTTTTATTGGTATCCTATTTGCTTCGGTAAGTTTATAGATGAGGGTGTGTGGTGTTTGTATGTGTACGTGTTCCTGTCTCAACCCCATTCCTCCACACTACAGCAAACTGCGGCAATCATGTACTCCAAGTTAATGAGAATGCTTGCCAAGGCACATGTTACATTCAGTTCAACATTGTGTGTCCAGTACGGCAAGGGTAATGAGGGTAGTACTGTACGACATGGCCAATTGAACTTCCGTGCTTCAGTTGCAACACCTGCCATGTTGGGTGGTAAAAGTATTGAAGATTTGATGAATGAAGATGATGATAATGACGACGAACAAGAAGTGTCAGGAGGGTCGGATGATGGTTTCCCCGTCATTGAATTCCGTATGATTAACGACCGTGCCAATCACGAGGGGAGCGAGATATGGGATGCACAGATTAGTGCCATTGTTCAATTGAACAAGGAACAGAATATTAACTCTCCATCGTCGGCATCAAGGATAACGAACAGCTATACCCTCAAGGATAAGGCCACGGGAGGAGAGTCACTACAGCACAATCTTGATAAGAAGGTATTCTACCCTCTTACATTATCTCCCGATTCACATCCTCATTTTAGTAGGATTTGGTACGCTCGTCATACACTTAATGCCGAGTCACCGCTGTTGAAACGAGAGATTAGGGATATGATTGTGAATAATGGAGGCAAGTGGGACAAAGACTTGAATTGCTGGGAAGAGATTCGTGAATGTCTAAATGAATTCTGCTCACTTCGAGTGACAATTAAGGGTACATCGGCCGTATCAGCGAGTGACGTATATGGCGAGTATGTATATGAGTTTGAGGATGTCTGTGTGGGTTGGAGATTTGCCAATATGGTATATGAAAAGCCACCCAAGAGTTGCATGGGCTTTGGCAATAAGGATGGAGAAACAAGAACAAAGATAGACACGGCACTACTTCATGACATTGTACCGCAGCCTGGTGGGGATCACGAACCTCTTCATGAAACAAGTGGAGCTGGAATAAAGAATTGGTTCAGTAGTAGAGGGATACAATAATAGGAATATATAGCGTGATTTATTTATTAGATAGTTATTACTACTTACTAAATAGACAATGTCTTATGTACCCATGACTATGACAGTAAGTGTTGCAGTGTCACAAGCCGGTACACTATCACACGCCTCATAAACACAAGTATCAAAACCCGTAAACCCTGGATTGGGAAAGTATACCACTTCCAGTAAATCAATTGAGATAGAACAATCACCATTTAATGCTTGAGATGTGATACTGTTGATACTTAGTGTCTGTCCAGCTGTTGGGGTATCATTATCTAAGACCGATACAAATATCATATTATCTTCACTGGTAGAAAGATTGGCACTATCAGGACTTGCCACGGGAAGAGAAGGAGATCTAGTGGGTGATAAAGTTGATACTTGATTGTTACCAATGTTTATCTGTACCACAGCTGTATCACAGTTTTCTTTATCATCACAAGTCTCATATGTACATTGATCACTACCCACAAATGTTGTATTGTTTGGAAAGTACACTACCTCTAATAGGTTAAAGCTGATTGAACATTGACCATTGGTCGGTTGAGATGTAATGGCACGAACTATTAGATTTGATCCGGAATCATTTTCTAAGACAGCAACGAATGCTTCAGTTGTACCTTGAGTTAGATTGATGATGTCATCTACGGCCACAACCGATGCTGATGATAGAAGTAGTACCCCTTCTGTTGGAAAGGGAGTTTGTGGACGGGGAGAAACTGTTGGTTCAATTGGTTCTGTTGGAAAAGGAGTTTGTGGTGGGTATGCAGGGAAAGGAGTCTGTGGACGAGGAGTCTGTGGTGGGTATGTTGTAGGCTCTTGTGTAACGTTGGTCAATGTTGATGAGCCAGGAACAAATGGAATTGAGAATGAAGTTATCTCTCCATTTTCAAATTCTCCTCCTTGCACTATCAAGTTCCCATTTGATGTCACATTGTAATGACCTGGAGAAAATATCCCATCTCCTGCACTATCGTATATTGTAAACTGGTATGTCTGCTCTCCCTCAAGGCACATGGACTCTTTTTGAAGCTGGGTTGCATCATCAGATGTGCCATTGAATGAATTCAACACAATATAATCCCCAGAGTCGTTCATCTTCTGTAGTTGCCACGATGTTTCTTCTGGATAGTCGTCAAAGACTACTGCAATATCAACCCAATAGCATGTGTTTGTAGGTGAGAATGATACAGATGGTGATAGTGAGGGCATGTATCTGTAGGTGGGAGCCGAAGATACAGTAGGATGAGAGCTTGGTGATGTTGAGGGCTCCATACTTGGAGCGATTGCATATGGCATGGAGAAGTATGTTGATTCCTGGAAGTCACATCGACCAACTACACGTCCTATTTCCTCGAAGACGTTCTGACCTTCAATTGTTGTCCCATCTAATGTTGTAATGATGTAATCCCCTTCTTTAAAGTCACAATCTCCAAGCCTTGGATTAACAGAACCGTGGATAATAAACTCATACTTGCCCTCTTGTAGACAAGTCCATTCCTTGTCACCGGCTGTATATGAATGTGACTTTACCTCCTCTTTGTCATCACTGTCATCAACTACTCTATACAGTCCCCAGCTATCATCCATTGCCACTCCTGGATCAATTGCCACTTCGATCCAGTAACATGTCACAGTAGGAGATGATGTTGATGATGGCAAAATAGATGGCACTTGACTCATACTCGGGAGAAATGATGGAGATGTACTCGGAGCTCTAGATACGGATGGTGTCTGAGTAGGCATCTCTTGTACACAGTCTTGAATATGGAAGGAGTATATCTCGTCAGCTCCAGACTCGTCAGAGTTCGTGGCGATTATATTCCGACCAGAAAGTTGATAGTGGTCAAATGACTGAGCCAATGTAATACTCTCCACCCAATCACCATCTTGTAATGAGTAGATGTATGTCTGATTGTCCCCGCCCACCACCAAGATATCATTGTCTATTGCTAATGAGTTGTCGGATGGACCAGTAATGTTGATGTTGAGCTGTTGGTGAAAAGTAAATGTTTGATTCGTCTCATCTCGGTGATATATAAAGATACCATCGTGTGTATATTGCTTTCGAAATACGAGATAGTCTTTGCTCAGCTCCAACGATGAAACGAGACTGAAGTCATGACGCTCACAAGAAATGGCCCTTGGTAGTTTATTTACATATGAACTTGTGTAATTGGTACCATCACTGCTAAAGCACTGTCTTTCTATATAGCCATCACCTGTGACTATTGGATCTTGAATAGCGATAGCCTCATTCAGATCCATGTCATACTTGTACAGTTGTAGTTTATGAAAACCCTCATCAGTCGAGTTACGCAGGACAATAATATCCCCGGCAATGGAACAGGACTTGTATCCACGGTCAAAACCAATTGCAAATGATTTAGATTGCACCCATTTGTCACCACTTCGATGGAAAAGATGTGCTCTACGCTTCTTATTGTACCAATTGTTATCTACCACACTGGCTAGATCTCCATCAATATCAATACTACCCCCAATTCTTGTTGTATTGCGAATGAAAGGATTTTCTACTCTATCCCATCCCCCAAATAGATTCTTCTTGTATACATGTACATCACCAGCCCCATCATTGGCATATGGAAATCCAACTAATACTGTTTCCTCTGACATTGCCAGTGAATATGAACTACCCATATCGTCTACACGAAAAGGAGCACTAACTCTTTGCCATTCATCGTCATTATCCAATGAATAAAATGTAACATACACTGGACCATCATACGAGCTACATGAAATACTTCTACAATACTTAGTATCTTTTGCTACTACCACCATATTTCTTCCATCAACAGCGACCTTAACATCTCGCGGGTCGACCAAAAGGTGATTCTGTAAATCAATTTTCTGCATATTTGATGTCATGATTTGGTTAACACATTTAGAAGGTGCTGATGATGGTGCCAAACTTGTCGAAGGAGCAGGAGATATTGATGGATATGACTCAATTGAGAGAATGACATTACCACTGTCAGTTGGTTGTGATTGTCTACCAAAGAATGTCCCAACTCCAATAGAAATAGCCAATACACACGCTGCAAAGAGGAGAAGGAAACCCACGAACCGCTTCCTCTTCCACCAAGGCAGCCACGGTTCAGCATCAAACACAATACCATCCTCACTTTCCTCAACAAGGAATGCCTCTGGTATTATTGGTATGGAATCACTTCGTTCTTGTTCAAGAGCAGTTGGCATCGTCTCATTGTGTGCTCTGTTTACAATAGCAGTGGATTGATAAGTATCTCTGTCCTCCTCAACAAGAGATGATGAATCCTCGTCTTTAGTAATTGTATACTCTACTGCATCCTCACCTCCAACAATACCCCTGACTCTGTCAGTATTGTCTCTTCTACTCCTTAAGGTTGACGGAGTTGTAAGTGTAGTATATTGTTCTGTATCACTTTCTAAATCATCACTAGTTGGGATTGCTAATGAATCTCTCCCTCTTATTTCATCTCTGCCACTTTGAGGATTGAGATGCCGACACTTAATCTTTGCATCTTCTTCTATAGCTAAATTTGACATATTGAATGGAACAGGAGCATCTTCTTCTTTATCATTAATTGTATCAATCCTTGTTGTTTCCTGTGCAATCTTTCTCTTTTCACATGTTTGATTCGTCTCATCTCGGTGATATATAAAGATACCATCGTGTGTATATTGCTTTCGAAATACGAGATAGTCTTTGCTCAGCTCCAACGATGAAACGAGACTGAAGTCATGACGCTCACAAGAAATGGCCCTTGGTAGTTTATTTACATATGAACTTGTGTAATTGGTACCATCACTGCTAAAGCACTGTCTTTCTATATAGCCATCACCTGTGACTATTGGATCTTGAATAGCGATAGCCTCATTCAGATCCATGTCATACTTGTACAGTTGTAGTTTATGAAAACCCTCATCAGTCGAGTTACGCAGGACAATAATATCCCCGGCAATGGAACAGGACTTGTATCCACGGTCAAAACCAATTGCAAATGATTTAGATTGCACCCATTTGTCACCACTTCGATGGAAAAGATGTGCTCTACGCTTCTTATTGTACCAATTGTTATCTACCACACTGGCTAGATCTCCATCAATATCAATACTACCCCCAATTCTTGTTGTATTGCGAATGAAAGGATTTTCTACTCTATCCCATCCCCCAAATAGATTCTTCTTGTATACATGTACATCACCAGCCCCATCATTGGCATATGGAAATCCAACTAATACTGTTTCCTCTGACATTGCCAGTGAATATGAACTACCCATATCGTCTACACGAAAAGGAGCACTAACTCTTTGCCATTCATCGTCATTATCCAATGAATAAAATGTAACATACACTGGACCATCATACGAGCTACATGAAATACTTCTACAATACTTAGTATCTTTTGCTACTACCACCATATTTCTTCCATCAACAGCGACCTTAACATCTCGCGGGTCGACCAAAAGGTGATTCTGTAAATCAATTTTCTGCATATTTGATGTCATGATTTGGTTAACACATTTAGAAGGTGCTGATGATGGTGCCAAACTTGTCGAAGGAGCAGGAGATATTGATGGATATGACTCAATTGAGAGAATGACATTACCACTGTCAGTTGGTTGTGATTGTCTACCAAAGAATGTCCCAACTCCAATAGAAATAGCCAATACACACGCTGCAAAGAGGAGAAGGAAACCCACGAACCGCTTCCTCTTCCACCAAGGCAGCCACGGTTCAGCATCAAACACAATACCATCCTCACTTTCCTCAACAAGGAATGCCTCTGGTATTATTGGTATGGAATCACTTCGTTCTTGTTCAAGAGCAGTTGGCATCGTCTCATTGTGTGCTCTGTTTACAATAGCAGTGGATTGATAAGTATCTCTGTCCTCCTCAACAAGAGATGATGAATCCTCGTCTTTAGTAATTGTATACTCTACTGCATCCTCACCTCCAACAATACCCCTGACTCTGTCAGTATTGTCTCTTCTACTCCTTAAGGTTGACGGAGTTGTAAGTGTAGTATATTGTTCTGTATCACTTTCTAAATCATCACTAGTTGGGATTGCTAATGAATCTCTCCCTCTTATTTCATCTCTGCCACTTTGAGGATTGAGATGCCGACACTTAATCTTTGCATCTTCTTCTATAGCTAAATTTGACATATTGAATGGAACAGGAGCATCTTCTTCTTTATCATTAATTGTATCAATCCTTGTTGTTTCCTGTGCAATCTTTCTCTTTATATCACTATCATCAAATGCCGTAGCGGGAAGAGAGGGAGCAGTAGAATCTTCAATTTGTTCGATCTTTCCTTGCATCGTCTTGCTTTTTGCTGCCATGGATGAGGAGTCTGGTATAGAATCCAACGCTGCAATTGGAGGAAGAGGAGCAATATTATCATCGTGTATTTGCACTAGGCCACTAGAAGGTTGAGATTGGGTATACCCCTGCTCGGTTTCATTATGACCATATGATGTGTTTTGCAAATGATTTGCAATTATTGTTGATTGGTCGGTATCTTCTGGCGGCGGCGGCAAGGTATGAGATACATTACCACCGTAATGAGTAGCAGATGTAGCACCAATAGGAGAAGATATAGACGATTCTATACTTGCTTCACTGTTGTTAATAGTATCGATATTGTCAGATGTAGTATCATTGTTCTCAACATTCGACGATAAAGTCGGAATACCCTCTTCTATATCTTTTTGAACAGGCATTTTGAGATTATTATTAGACGATAATGATAGTATAATGTTGTTCTATGGTATGTAGTGCATTATGATGAGCATCTACAGCAACGATACTCTACTTGCTCACCTCCTCCATCTTGATATATCTAATACAGGGGTTCATATCAAAAATGGGGTGAAACGCCAGACAGACGATCTAGAATTTTCAAAATCAACTTGGCAAGAATTTGCCCTACATTTTTTGACGATAAATCCTCCGACTTTGATATGAGTGTATCCATTGCAATAACCTCTAATAATCGCCGCCGATAAAGCCGCCGACGCTCTAGATGTACTATCGACGATGCCGAACACGATGGTGCAAAGAACGCCCGCATCGTGTACCCGAATCATCGTCTATCGTCGCCGACAACTAGTAGACGATGCATGATGATGATGAAAATTGCAAAAGGATACCGTCGTCGATACTGTTGAATATGTTATTATAGATATAGCCATAATCAATAATATTCATAAAGCGTTATTATTTTAAATGAAGTACAATAATAGATTGGCCTTCTTTTATTCGTCGCCATTTTTGTCGACCATATAAGAGAAATATAGGCGATATTGCAAAGACGGAGAATTTATCATCAAGTTTTGTGCGAGCTAGCTAGAGAGATTTTCTTTCCAAGATGAGGAGCTCAAAAGTTCAATTTTGTATGAGCGGTCTGTCTGGCGTTTCACCCCATTTTTTATATGAACCCCTGATCTAATATCTTGGCACATCTTGTGTTTCGATCATTCCGTTCAAAAAAGGATACCATATCCTTTCTTTTGCATGAAAGTTACTTGGGTCGCCCAAGACCATCCTACTTTGAGCCACGATAGATCGAGCCACTAAATTCACCTCTTCGTTCATCTACTATTATCAATAGACGGCTGGCATAGATAGAACTAACGTGTACTTAAATTAACCTAATATGAAAACACATACTGAACAAAACACATCCTCTCAAGTCTCTAAAGACTTCTTTTTCGCCTTCTCATAGACGGCAGTTTCTTATTGAGCTTTCCGGGCAAACTCTTCACCTTGCTTAGCTTCCTCGATATACTACTATTGCTACTAGTACTGTTTACACTCTGGTCATCATCGGAATAATCTGATGTTGTATGGTGCGAAACTCGAGAAGAAGGCCGATCCGATAAGGATAAGAGGGGAGTCATAACATCACCACCCTCTTCGTCATCACTATCGGCATGTTTTCCATTCATCATTGTTGATTCGAAGCCCTCATCACCCATATCGGGATGACTATGTATCATAACATCTCCAACTTTTACTTTCTCCTGTGCAAGTTGTATACACCTTAGGGTGACGAATGACTTTGCCATACTATTACCACTCCGTAGTTCCAATTCCAATAATCGTTTCCGTAGCAACTTTTCTAATGAGAACTTTGCACTACCAAGACAATCATCTCTACCAGTACTATTCTTATCATATACATCTACTGAAATAAGATGTCTTGCGGGCTCTGCAATGTTATGAAAGTCTCGAGACTCATTCCAAGTTGGCATTGTATCATCCTTGATCATGGCTGTTTGCCATGAGGGTGCACGTTGTTCTTGTTGATTTGCGTCGTTGAACTTTACTAACTTGATAATACAATATAGATCTGGAACATCATCTTTCTTACCAAACCGTCTCTTCTTTATACTAAAGCCTCGTCCCCTAACGGCAGTGACACGAATCGTCACACCGTCTTCATACACTGAACTGTACATTGAACCATGATTCTCGGTTCCGAATGGATCTGCTTGAGGGGCCTCGACTCTGCTTTTGTTTGTGGCAGCCGCCCACTCCAACCTGGCATCTTCTGATTGCATACCACTCAAGATTACTCGAAATTCCAACTTTGCCCCCTTGTCACCTATTGGATGTGTCTGTGTAATTGTATGCCGGTACGCCCTGAGCAATTCGTCGTGGGTAACAACCATCTTTCCAAGTGTGCCGTGACCGGGGGTGCCGTTCGCTCCGTCAGAATCAATCAACGTAAATGTAATATCATTCTTATTGTCAGAACAGTGACTACCCCTCCTCACTAGGGATGTAGTTGTCTTTGCCACAGTTGCACCGGCGGTTACCAACGATGACCCTGCCGTTGTTGCCAAGGATGCACAATGACTTCCTGCCGTCGTTGCTAAGGATGTACTCATGGCTAGGATGGATCCTCGCTTCATGCCATTAGATGACTTCTTGCTGGGAGGAGATGTAGGGGTAGAACCACCAAAGGCGGCCGCGGCTGCAGCTACTGCATCTTCCTCCTCTTCCTTCTCTTCCTTTGACTTCTTATCCTGTCGTAACATAGCAGCACTTAAGGGAATGTGGAATACCATGTCATACATTGGATTGAGTGCATCGAGACCGGGGTAATCAGTCACGGTACCAGTATAGAATGTCTTCTTATGCTCACCCTCTCCGTATCTGACCTTGATGTACGTGGCCGCATCCTCCTTGGGGATTGGGATATCAAATGCCTTGGTCACAATAACCGTGGCCAATCCACACAACTCGTTCTTACCCTCATACTTCTCCGACCCCAATCCATCGGGAAACGAGTGTAATTGTTCTGATAAATGAAACAACTCAGCTGATACTGTAATGTAACATCCCGTCTTCTCTCTGTTCAATTCCAACTCAACCTCGCACATCCCATCGTTTGATTCCTTAAACAGGTCACGAACTCGTACCTCAAACTTTCCCAAGAAATCATCTGGATCGATTGGTGTCTTATCCTCGTCAAACACTTCCACATATACCTTTTGATCCATATCATACAATATAAAGTCACACCATTCATCCTCCCAACATGGTTCGAGATTATCATACTGTGTACTTGTTCGGAATGGTGGTCGGAAGGCGTTACTCCCACCCAATGATATGACACAGTATGTATCAGGTATATCATTCAACAACATCTTCTTGAGAATAGTAAATCCCCGTCCAGATACAGCTTTTAACCGTACCATCCCAACAGGTGGCTGATACGTATCAAGATAATCATAACTACCTAAATCCATGGGCATAACCATCCTATTCGGTAAAACCAACATACTAGCCATGGAACTCTGTACAACCTGTAATATAGCACTTTCCACAAATCCAGCCTTACTCGTTAAACTTTTCATTGCACCACTAAAATCTAAATCAATTTCGGGTGGATTTGTAAAACCATATTGTATTGCCGATATTACGGGTAGTTCTGTTGTTAATGGACTTAGTAGGATGTGCATCCGACCTTTTAACTTGATTGATTTGACACCAAATGTAACCTTGGCGGATTTAGTTAGTGTGGCTTGTAACATTATATCACAATTACCATCCCATACTACATCCACGTCAATCTGTATCCCTGAGAATGGGGTGTTTAGAACAATGAACACAAGATGTGAGCATATAAGATGTGAATCAAAAGGGACACCCAAAAACCCGAACAAACACACAAACAACACACAACAAAACAATTATAACGTACCAGCCTGTTTATTATCCCTATTCTTAATATCAGTAATACCATCACCATCAACATCGACCAATCCAGCCAAGTCTACACGATGGATAAACATATTTTTCGTTTCTATTGGCACATCTCCCAAATCTAACTTCACAAAGTGCAATGGCACTTTTAAATCTTTTAATGTCGGTTCCAATGTTTCTTTTATGGAGTTTGATATGGCAATATTAACATGATTCCACATTTGGGAGAATATGGCTGTTAGGAAATTTCCTGAGGCTGGTACTCCGTTTTGTATATTGGCTAATGACGCTGCTAGTGATGTTGATAGGTTGGATCGTTCAGAATTGTCAAGTAAAAGAGAGTTACGACCTTTGGACTTCATTTCATTTGCAAATGGATCATTATTATCTTGATCTTGTGGTTGTGCTATTTGTTTCGATGACTTCTTCTTAATTAGCTTCTTATTATCATTCTCTTTCTTCTTTTTTGATTTACATTTTTCAACTTGACAATATAGATAATAATTGTAGGCTGCCATTGCTATACATGTTAGGAGTATTGTTGTTGCTACTAATTTAATATCTCGTATGAAGGATGATAATATATAACTACCTTCATTGTTACCATCGTATGGAAGGTAGCATATTTTTTGGTCATTAATTATTGTACAGTTCTCCATTTTGTGATATTATGTTTCGGTTGTGATATTAGTGCTGATATATCTTACTCTTATTAGAGATTAATGTATATAATATGGTGCCTATTCGAATATAGAGAATAGGGTGGGTCATTGTAAGTACATTATCTCATATTGCAAATGCGCACACAATCAGATACTACTCAGAGAGCCGCCACAAGGCCGCCACGAAGAAGCACGCCGCCGAGCTCGAATATGATCATATGGAAATGCTTACAATTCTGATCAGAGTAGCAGTGATATGAATCGTTCATATATACCATATACCCAACCAAACACACCAATGACCACGAGAACAAGCCCCAAGCGAAGAAGAGATACTTTGTTGGTACGATCGATAAAACAACCTAAGTACTAATGTTGTACTTACATAAATCTTTCACACCACCACCGCAAGCATAAACAGTATATCAATATATTGAAGCCAACTCAGTTGAAAACAAAGAAGTGGCAATAGGGGCTCAACTTTTGACGACAACGCCTCTCACAAAAATATCTTTGTGAATAAATGGCGATACACTGGTATCTTGGTCTTAGCAAGACATGGCAAGATGTTCTTACTGCATGCTTATTGCAATGATGGAAGCCACTCTAGTTGAGCGGCCTCTACCATAATTATTAGCTGAAGATTACAGTAGGCGTCATTAGAATTTATATGAAATAGTCTCAAAATGCCTGTTCAAAAAGATATAGAAGAGGGGATTGTGAATTCATCTCCATTGTCGAATGAAGAGAACACCTATACATCCAATACTATTAACAACAATGAGGCAAGTACACAATCGCCTATGTTATCTTTTCCTACTGGTACTACATCTACTACTTCGAATGATGGTAATGTATCTCATACCATACCGCCGCAAGAAGATACCGACCAATCAACAATAATTGCAAATCATTTGCAAAACACATCATATGGTCATAATGGAAGTGGTGAGCAGGAGTATACACAAACTTCTGTTGGTTTAGTACAAGTACAGGGTGATAATCACGCCCCCCTACCTCCAATTGCAGCGTTGGAATCTATAACAGATTCGTCGGGTATTGCAGTAGGAAAGAAGATGCAAGGAAAGATTGAACAAATCAAAGATTCTACTGCTCCCTCCCTTCCCACTACGGCATTCGATGATAGTGATATCAAGAGAAAGATTGCATTAGAAACAAGGATTGATATTAACAATGATAAGGAAGATGCTCCGGTTCCATTCAATGTAGCAGATTTAGATATAGAGGAAGATGCAAAGATAAAGAGTCGGCAGCTTAATCCTCAATCTCAAAATAGAGATGAAAGAGGGAGAGATTCTATTGCAATCCCAACTAGTGATGATTTAGAGAGTGATACAGGATTATATACTACGATTACAGCCCCATCTTCTTTGAGGGATAGAGATAAGCCTTGCTAAATTGAGCTTAGGGTCCGCAAGAATTTTTCGACCTTCCACGTGGAATATATTGGCCAATTTTCTTAGGGGCTTCTTAGTAAAAATTTGATTTGCATCTTCTGTGAGTAGTAGTTTGATATTGAGATAATCAAAGGTAACAATACTGTTTCTAACCCATTTTTGCATGTAGAATCCATTTTTGATATCTATTTGGGGCTCAACAAAACCTAGGACCTAGTATTTGGCCCTTCAAAGTCAAATCTTGTATTTTGTAGTGGCTCACCACTATAAATGGCCCCTCACATAACTCGGCCCCATCCTATTGCAATATATTGTTTGAACATTGATTCTAGGCCAGTTTTGCATGTAGAATTCGTTTTTGCTATTCCTTAGGGCTCAAAATGAGTGTAAATGGTAGTAATAGAGTGCCAAAGTTTTGACTAAGCTTTTTACATACAAATTTTTGGCCACTTTTAATAGGCCGATTCAATACAAACCATCTTACATACATCTTCCTAATACATTATAGAAGAGATCTGATTGATATAATAATGTAATATGACCATTATTGATGGAGATATGCTAGGATTAGTGTTTGACATTGAAAGGTTTTTAGTAACAATTTTTTCTCTAAATTACCTTTATAAGTCAAAATCATTTCAATTTTGCAGACCCTAAGAGTTGGTCCAGCAAGGCTTATGG
>Ga0214481_100868_pt1 | contig 13966 bp, 13 predicted proteins | sample M1_20Mar14CPVII9_4_FD_165057 | JGI IMG/M metagenome (GOLD analysis project Ga0214481, IMG submission 165057) | Marine eukaryotic communities from Monterey Bay, California, United States - M1_20Mar14CPVII9sort6BwellG10 | ecosystem: Environmental > Aquatic > Marine > Unclassified | place: USA...
CCACCGCCATCTTCGTCCTTCTCTTTGTCAAATCCCTCATTATAATCATCATACTCTTCTTCAACAACATCCCCAGTCTCATCTTCATCTTTGGCTTTACTACTCATTAAAAACCGTACCCAACATTCCTTCTTCCATCGATCAATAGCACTCTTAACTACAACATCATCTTTTAATTCATCAATATTCAATACATTTCCAGTAATTGGACTCACACCTCCTTCTCCTTCTTGGGAAGATGTTAATACTAACCATTTTAAGATATTTGTTCTTTCATATGTATTACCTTCTAAATCAATTACTGGATCTAGTAGTAGTGTGGATGATATTGGACATTTGAAATGATTTGGTGGGTTTGATAATGGATTACTGTTACTTGATTGTGAAAGGGAGGATTGATTGTTTGATTGGGAGTTGTTAACTATTTTGTTTAATCTTGATACTACATCTTGCTTACTACGATTCATAGTAGCATGTTGATTCGTTGAAGTGCTACGGGTATGACCAGTATGAGTTGGTGCAGATATAACGTCATTGGCAATAGTACGTGCAACAATAATCTGATGTTCCGTACCACAACTTTTATTATATGAATCATAATCTATACTACTACTAGTCTTTCTAATCATTAAATTATTACTACTGCTACCAATGTTATTGCTACTTTCCTTGATGGGTAAAATTGACAAATCTGAGGTAGAGTTGATGTTACTACTAATAGTATTATGAGTACGATTGGTAGGAGTTGTGTTGTGTAGGTCAGTTAGACTCATACTATTATTTAATGAATCACCACAGTCATTATCCTCGATGGATGTAGAGGATGACATGTTGAATGATATATTATCTTCACAGTTTGTTGTATTTGCGGTAGTTGACTTTCGTGATGGTATAATATTCTTGGTAGGTGACGGCGAGAGGGGTGGTCTACTCATTTGCAATTCACTATTATTATTGACATTGTCAGTAGAATTATTGTTCATATAAGAACATACTAATAAATTGTCACTATCATTAAAGACCATTGATGACCTACCCTCTGTTGTTGGGGCACTGGGAGACATTGTAGGCTTATGGAGAGAGGTAGATATATTAAATTGTTCCTCGTCTGTTATTGTTGGTGTTACTCGACGTGCTCTACGTCTTGCTACTACCATATCAGATTGATGTAACAGTAATTGCAATGGGGGAGAGCTGGGAGAGATGAAAGATTTTATTATGCTTCTTATTTCATACAGGGTAAGTAATCGTAATGTTTATGAACTTGGGCTACTTTGAACTTGATGAGCCTTGCATTTGCAATATATGTAAATGTCCCCTAGCAGAATAGTTGTCAATTTGGCAAACCATCTCCTCCCCACTTGCATTGCAACGAATCGATCGTGACCCAACAAAAGATTTCATCTTTCGATATGGGCCGATCAATGAAGTGACACTGTTGACATGTCAAGGGCTCATATAAAAAGGATACACCGGTATTCGACGTCGTATGCATCTTGATATAGAGATGTCTGTCTCTTCTACTTGGACTGATTATGACATAACCCCAATTGATATCAAGATAAGGAGAGGATGTTCTCTCAACAATTTTCTGTGGCTGATTTATATCGGAACTAATAGGATACCCTTATGTACATATGACTTTGGTGTCTTGAGTCGCGAGAAACATGATACTATGGTTGAGTAAGAAACATATACATGATTGATTCATTTTGCTCAAATCATCTCCATCAATGTGTTCACCTATCAAGTAGATAAAGTAATTGACCGAAATATAACTGAAGATGCAGATGGTTACATCAGACGAGGATGACAGACGTCTATTCAAACGACTCGATCGGGAGTCGTTAAACACAATTCTTCTCTTAAAGCATAATAGCGACGAAGTTTTACATATAGAGTTGATAAATGCATATCAGAACATGGATGATATTGACGATGATGACGAATGTGGAAGTTTGAAGCCATTGGTTGTTACTAACCTAAATCCAACAATGTTGAAACGTTTAGGGTATATCATTGGCCAAAGCACCATGTTAAAGAGCCTGAAGCTTTCGTTCCGTAATCTTGATATTACTTGGCTGAGTCAAGGACTTCAATGCAACCGTTCAATTAGATGGTTTAGGTTGCGCAATGAGTCACGCCGAGCTGGGCTACCAGGCATTCAGTTCATAAGTTGTCTTACATCCTTTTGGCGTAATAACCCTAGTATGAAGAGTCTGATTCTTGATCGATGCTTCATCGGTTCTGAAGGTCTTGACATATTGACTAATGCCTTATTGAGTCTTCGTTATGCGGGTACTTTAAGATATCTCGATATAAGCAATAACTTTCTCGTCTTTGATGAGGATGCCATTGACTTTAGTGGACTGGTGGGAGCACTTACCAAATACAAAAGGTTGCGTCGTCTCTTATTAAGTGATAATGCAATTGGAAACAAGGGTTGTACCTCATTGGCAGAGCTACTTGATCATAAAAACTGTATCTTGAAGGAGTTGCATCTTAATCGTAATATCTGGATGGGCCCCGAGTCTTTGGTTATTCTAGCAGAATCATTGACCAATAATGATACGCTCGAGTACCTCAATTTAAATGGTAATCATCTTGATCATTACAAATTTAGGAAAGAGCCGTGCTGGAAGGGTTGGAGGTCAGTCATGAAACTTGTCTGTGACAGCTCAAGCATTGACAATATCAAAGAGTCGAACCATATCCTTTGCAACGTTGGCATCTCATCTCCATACCATATTGTTAATGCAGTCATAAATCTGAATGCCGAGCCAAACAAAGAGCTTGTCATAAGGCAAAAGATTATCTGGAGCCATGCAGATAGCCGTCTGAATATTGGTGAGACTATTCCAACAGGTGTTCTACCAGAGGTTATAGCATGGTTTGGTGACAATGATCCCAGAAGAACTAATGCCAATATCATCCAATATCAAGACCCACCTCTTCCATACGAAACAATCCGCGTCGTTCGACTTGATTCTATTTACCGAATTGCACGATCTAGGTCTGATTTATTCACTTGCGGGGCAACACACATATGCTCTGATTGTAGACGATATGCGGGTATATGCGGGTAATGTCAAGGATCTTCAAAACAGGAACAATGCCCTCCAGGAGAAGATTGATGAGCTTTATAATGAAAATCAAAGACTACTTGAAGAAATTGATCGTCTCCGTGCAACTTGAGAGTCTGAGAACTGTTCAAGATTCCCTCATCTGTGTGTGTTGGTGTATTGATTTGATAGTGATAGAAGATAATGCTATATGTAGAGGCTTTGCATGTATGTACTAGTTCAACCCATTGTTAAACCATCCATCAACGACACCACCACTCACTTTACTATTATCCTTGTCATAATTACTACTACTTTTCTCTGTAATGGACAGGATAATATCTCCCTTGGACATCCTTCTCCGTCCTTCCTCCTCTTCCCAAACCTTCTTATCGTAACTTTCTTTACGACTACTACTTAAAATCTCGTCTCCAAAGTTTCGATGTGCCGCTTCTAATATCAGCTCTGATAATGGTGGTTCATTCTCATCCCATTTTGTATTGTCATCGATAGCTTGTATATCGTCCCATACTGATGTTGATGTTGATGCTTCTGTTGGTTGAATGTTATCCCATCCTCCAGAAGAAGAAGTTGACGATGATACAGCAAATGCCGATGCCAATGTTGATGATGCTCCGATAATACCACCACTACTACTACCTGACCAAACTTTTGCCTTTGCTTCTCTTTCCAATCTTTCTGGTCTATTTGCAATCTCATCTAGTTCCATGCGGAATTGCTTGGCATTTATCTCGCCAGCAAAGAGATGTGCACAGGCAGCAACCAAAGAACGACGAATGGTAGCTGGATTATTGTGCAATTCCTCATGATCAGCATGTCGTCCATATGCTTCGAGTATCTCTCTTCTGTTTGTACACAGAGGTTGATGTTGTACTCTGTCACCTTTTACTTTTCCAAAAATCAACTCATCTGTCATTGCAAAGCTCCAAGGATCTGCTACCATTCCTCTTCCAATCATGACTCCGGCTAGTGCATTATCCTCATCTAAAACTTCCTTGGCTTGTGTTAAAGAACATATCCCCCCGTTTAGTACAAACTTTAACTCGGGATAATCTTGAACTAATCTGTGCACATATTCATACTTTAATGGTGGCACTCTTCGATTGTCAGCGGGGCTTAAGCCACCCAGAACTGCAATCCGTGCATGTATTTGAAAGTGTGTAACTATTCCATCATTTGCAATGACTTCTATAAACTCTTTTAGTTTTTGATACTCCTTCTCATCCGATATACTATCATATGCTTGTCTAGAAAAGGGAGTTTCATTATTATCCCATAAACCAATCCGACACTTTACTGTTACTGGTAGAGTACCATCAACACCATCATATATAGCTCTTATTAACTTATTAACATGTTTCGGATCTTTCATCAACGCAGCACCAAAGCATCGTTTTCCTGATACCGAAGGTGACGGGCAACCACAATTTATATTGATCGCAGTATATTCACAGGTATTCCTTTGTGAATACTCGTGATAGAGTTTTGCACAATTGTATAATTGTGTAGCATCATTCCCTCCAAGTTGTAGTACCGATGGGCCTTCTGGTATAATTGAACTTTGTCCTAACAAATGTTGTATATTGTCATTTGATTTGTTGCTCAGTAAATCGTCTGCTGCAACCATTTCAGTACAAGTTAGAATGTTGGACGATATGAGACGCATTATAGTTCTAAAATCACGATTGGTATAATCCATCATTGGAGCTAGACATAACCTTGAATGTTTGTTGAGTATTAGATCATTCTTATCAGATAAATGTTCAGCGCATAATAACTGTAGTCTTTCAAATCTTCTACCACCGCCGCCGTAGTCTACAAAGGCAAGAGTTGTTGGACATTGCAATAACAGTAGAAAAGCGATGAAGAATTGCCATCGGTGTATCATTCTCTTGGGAGTCAAGCACGCCATCATTAATACATACTCTCTGAGCTAAGTGAATATCCTAACAGGAGGGTATCCTAGGATACCATAAATGAGCGAGCGGCCTCTAGCCTCACCTGCCTTTGCATATTGAATATATCATTCAATATCATAATAGACATTAACCTTGATTTAGTTTCAGTCTATTCTACAATACACAATACCAAGGTGATTCCAAGTAGAAAATACAGACTTACAACAACATCAAAGGCAGAACAAGCATGGGGGTTAACAAAGATAGGATCGAAGTAAGAGTAATGGTAGAGCCGCTACTACCTTCTTGTCCTTGTGACTCATCCATGGATTCATCATCAGATACCGCCGCAGCAAATGAAAGACTAGGATCAGCGGCAACGGTAGGAATGATAAGATTACCACCTAATGGATTCGATTCATCCAAATCCCTTTGTTGTACAATTACTCTGTTGTTGTTTGTATCAAAGCACGAGTCTTGGCCAAAGGCACCAATTGTGCAGTACATTCCCGGGGCAGGAATCCACCAATCCTAGAGAGCAGAGATTTAATACAATGAGCCAAATTGTCAAATAGTCCGAATGATGTAGATAGACACATGATAGATCACTCACCCCCTATCTTTAATATTTATTATTATTGTATGGTAGGTACTTTGATAAAGTAAAGAATATACCCCAAAGTTACTACTTCACAAATTGCAATCATTGCGCAGCGTTATGATATACCGATGTGTGTCTGACTCGGTAAAGATCCTTCCCAACGCGGATGAGTATTGTAGTGTCATGACAGATTTTTCTGATCGTGATCAATTTCCAATTGTTGATTTACTTTCACCGGCTGAAGATGTACAACTCCATGATAAGTTATCTTTTACTGAGGGAGTATTAACATCGACCAACAATAGTACTCTGCCACTTTATTTGATTGGTCCATCAATTGAAAAGATAATCATTGATAAAATACCCAACCCTAGCCCTGGCCATAGCTCAACAAAATATGAGGTTACTGAAACAATGGCTATCAAATTTCTGGAATTAGTAGGATTTTTCGATGAGAAGAAGGAGAAGGCAAAGAAGAAGCAGGAAACATTCAAGCTTCCAAAACAATTTAATTCTTTTACCCGTTTCCTCCGGTCTTACCATAACGTTCTTGAAGGTGGAAAAATGGCTACTAAAGAAACAAACACATATTACAATGATCCAATGGAAGCCTATATGGAATGTGATTGGTTAACCTTTGTGTTGGAATACGTGGTGGATCAAATCAATTCTATGAATGATCTTACTCAAAAGAAATGGCATTTGATGCGTAAGTGTTGCATTTATTTATATTTGTTTGTGTTAGTTGTGAAAGAGAGATTATATCTTACATAATATACTATACCAGATTATATTCATGCATATTTTCAGGATGATAGTTTGCATTCTGTGGATTATTTAGAGTATATGCTTGAAGATATTAGCCAGCTTCTCCCTGAATATGATTCTGATTTGTCCTTCTACACGGAGGGTTTGTTGGACGAAGAGGATGCTTTTCTTCGGGTTTTATTTCGTTATTTTGATCTTGGGAAATTGCCTGGTGTCGAAGCTGGTATGGTATACGCTAATGTTGCTGCAGCATTACTTCATCGTAATCCAAAACAAATTGTCAAGAGTTCTGGTGGAGCCAAACCATATGGGGACAAGTCTATGAACATGTCGAGTGATGAAAAAAATGAAGTGTTGGGTGTACTCTACACTAGTCTTTCTCGTGTGCTTGCTCGGAGGCAAGTCATTGATAATTCTACGGAGGATGGGGAGAAGAAGGAGAAGAAAAAGAAGGATCCAAATGCACCCAAAGGAGCAAAACGTGGTAAGTTTGATGTGGAGTATATCACATACAACTATTTCTCAACTAACTCTCATACCATTTTCTATAGCTTATGCCTATTATCGGGAGAGAAACATAGCGGAGTTTAAAGCTCAAAATAAAGGAACAAAGTATGATGATCTGGTGAGCATTAGATATGTTTGTGTTGTATTGTTGTATCGATATTGATATTGCTGATACTTCATTCCCTATATAGGTGAAGATTGTTCGTGAACAATGGAAACATTTAAGCGAGGGAGACGCGGAGAAAAAGCGTTGCAAGGCATTAGCAAGCAAGGACAAGAAACGGTACGAACAAGAGATGGCCAAGTATGAGGATAGTACGTATGAGGAACTAATGGATGAGGCTGAGGCCAAGATTGGGACGGAGGACGTTCCCGATGGTGACAAGAAGCCTGCGGCTAAGACCTCCAAATCTAGGAAGAAGAAGAAGGCTCCTTCTGATGATGAAGATAGTCTAGCGGAGTCGGAGGAGGAGGAGATTGCAGCTCCTGTAGATCGTGATACTGCAAATCGTCTCCGTGAAGAACGTGCTGCAAAACGTCGTGCAATTTGAGGGTGTGTGTAGATAGAACAGGATAGGGAAAGAACAACGAATGATTTATATCATTAAGTTAGTGCATTAGTGCATAAAAGATAGTTGAATCTATTTTCATGACATATCTATTATTTATTTGTGTTAGATTTGTATTGATTGACACTTATAATAGTAACTCGACATCCCCACCCATTACTAGATCTACAATATGGCTCAGTTCAACTAAGCCAAGTGCTAGAAATAGTTTCACCTCCCTCTCTCTATAAACGCACTTGTTCCACTCTCTCTCTAGCTTGTCATTTGAATGAAAGTTATTATCATCTAGATCATTTCCACCCCACTGTTCCCGTAGCTTTTGGATTTCACTAGGAGAATCTTCTGTATCAGAAAGAAGTGACCCCAACTTGAATCGCTCACCTGCAATACGAAGTCCTGCCTCATCATACGTTCTCTGCAAGTCACGCTCTGCTTTGTAGACATCTGGTACATTGTCTCGTGCAATGTACCTGATGCTACACGCCCACACCCAAAATGCTCTTCTGACCCGTATCATGAAATTGTTCTCTGTGCAACCTAATTTCCATGCCAATAGCCACTCAAGGTACTTTCTTTCCTCAACACAATCCCCATCCAGGCTCTGCCATATCTGTTTCAATGCCTCCACATCATCACTCTCCAAAGCAATGCACCAAGCATATAGACTACCCAAAGTGTCCTTCTTAACAGGTTCAGATAACTCTTCGCCAGCTAGTGATATGCTAGTTTGAAAGCGTATTCCGCCTCCAATTCGAACAAATGTATTTTTAATTACCTCCAGAGCGTTAATGTTACCATAAAGTTCACCATTAACACGTTCCTTGATATTAACTATATGACAAGACTGTTCCAAAGTATATGACGTGCAATATCCAAAAGGAATCAATATGCCAATGATATTGAGTGTAGCTCCCGCTAAATATGTCAACTCATTTAACATCTTCTTCCTAAAGGCTAGAAGATCTGTACCCGATTCTCCGATGTGTGAAACAGTCAGTAATCTATGAAGCTGAGGACACTCCTCCTTGATCTCATCCATAAGTGCTTCTGGTGCATCAACACTATTGATATATAGAACTCCTTTATACCAAATGTATTCCTCATCATAGGGTGATTCATTATTCAACAGACCCTGCATTGTAATATTGAAATCTGGAGAATCTGTGGCTTTTGTAATAAACTCCGTTATTTGTTCGTCATCTAATTTCATCTCAACTTGGTGTTGTTTAACAAAAGGTAGAACATCATCTATATTCAACACTCCACCCTTGCTTATTGACTTAATTAGTTTGAGTGGCAATCCGTATACAAAGTTTTGTTCGCGTAGTTTGGTTCGCATGAAGGGTTGCATAGTGAAATTCTTGGGTCTGCCATTATCATCGAGATCAAACTTTTCTGTCAACTCTTGAGTAATTCTTTCTTGATCTGAAGGCTGTAATACCGTCCGCGTAGACACATTGTCCACAACAGATAATGCCGGTGGATTCACTGAGCTCAGTGCATAGTTAATCCTTGATTCAGTATCAATATTATTTTGTACCAAGTAATATTGAATTTGATTCTCATCTATATTACTCTCAAAACAACTGAGAATATGTTTTTTACAATCATCAGATTGTGAACTATTTGGTGTATTGTTCCATGATTGCTGTACATTATTGAGGAGTTCTAATGATTCACAGTCATCTACCTCTGGTAGCTTATTCTTTGCTATTTTCAATTTCTCTTCCTCAATTTTACGTATCTTTGTTACTCTTTCATTTTCTTTTCTAGAATCATCAAATATTGAAGAAAGAGGTGCTCTATTCCTTCTTCTTGACATTATTGTATATTGATGGAACTTGAGAGGCGAGTCCTTGAAAAAGAAGTATGTTATTTTTGTTCTGTTGAGGTGATGCTGTATAACCGATTATTATCAAGTAAACTATTCAACCAATATAATCACGCGCATATATTGTATAGACAAATATAATGAACTAACTATTATTGTTGTTGAGACGGCAGCGGCGGTGGTGATAAAGTATTATTACTAATAGAAAATCTCATTCCCGTAAACCCATGCGACTCACTGGTATCCCCTTGCAGTTTTAGTACACCACACTCAACCACCTTGCCGCCAAAGTGGCCGTAAGGCCGGCGTCTAGTTTATATCAATAGTATTACATGATATTAATGATAGGGGGTACAAGGTCAAGGGAGAAATGATGTGCTGTTAAATAATAGAGAGACCATATGCACTAGACCTAAGGGTGGGGTACGGTACAGGTGGTTCACTCTTATTCTTTACGTTATCTTAGAGCGATGGCTTCCACCATGCCATGTTATTGTGTGTTCAAAATGAAGTCATCACGTCCATGCTGAATATGAGGTTTGCCACTTCCTTTACTATCCTAGAGAGCAGAGATTTAATACAATGAGCCAAATAGTCAAATAGTCCGAATGATGAAATAGTAGACAAAGAATAGTTCACTCACCATAATCCATGAATTCATTAGATGCATGAGTCTCTACAGAATCATCAATCCATTCCTTGGAGATGAGCTGACTATCATCAGATGATGCATTGCTCGTATTTGACGGCTTGTATTTGCCACCCTGCAGGTATAACTGTGGTAACTTGGCCATTTGAAGTGCTGTGAGATTAAGCCCTGCATATGCATGTTCCATAAGATCTGTATTCTGACGCCAATCATGCTCATCCTCCTTAATACCCAATTTTGATAAAACATTCTTAGATAAATACTCTCTTGGAGACATGCCGGTAAGCTCTTTAGTCACATAGCTTAAGATATTGTTCAATCCGAGGTAATGGAACTCTCCTTTTTTTCCAATGGCAGGATGAGCTAATGAATCACTTAACGAGGCTCCTCCTGTATCGACTTCAGGCCCGCTGGTATCAAATAAAGCCATAGCTTCTGCTTGTTCCTCAGGAGACAAAATCATTAGTTGTGCCATATCTTCTTCGGGAGGAGTTACCAATCCACTTGTCATGGTCAACATATCTTTAATCGATACATTCTTACGAAAGTCGGTAGAGTTATCATCAACATCAGCCCATGCACTATCATCTGTAAAGATATCACCAAGCGCGCGTATCATCAATTGAAAGATGATGTCCATGATTTAGTGGTTGACCAAACTTGATTGGGACTGTTCATGTCGACATTATCTCGATTGTACTTTGTCACTACTTTACCATCCTCTATCACAACGGCTGCTGCCAGCCGGATTAGTGGATCGGATGATGCAACCTCGTAATTCTTTGCAGCACCAGGTGATGTAGTCATGGCGGCTTCATCCTCAATAAAGGGTTGTGATAGATCTACTACATTTGCAGCGCCAGTTGCAATAACCGCCGACAATACGACCACTCGGGTATAACTCTTTGTTAATGATATCATAGTCTTGCTATGAAATAATATGGTACGCTATACTGTTCTCATACCTCCTATCGGTCGTGGATCTCACTATCACCAAAAGAGACAAAAGATACCTAAATCTTTATTTTTGTATGCAATTTAGCATTGTTTTCGAGGGGGAGATGAGAACCCAATTATCAATAACATCACAACTGTTGGCTATAACCTATACCAAGTTATTCACTATCAATACGTCTATTGATACTGATAGAATAGCAACTAACTCTAATTGGTTTATCTCCTGTCAAAAACATATATTAATTTAAGATTATCTAATCTAATAATAATAATAGTACATCATGGTCAGCGCCTGGCAGCAAGCACAGCAAGATGCTAATGATATGAGCGATAGTACAAAACGAAGGATGGCCGGCATGTGTTGTTACAATCTGTTGGGATTAGTAGCTACAGCCGCGTTCTGTTGTGCAATCACAAGTTACGCCTACTGTGATTTTGCAACCCGTAATGGTAAGTGTTGATTTGGGTATCATTAATCATGTATGTGTTCCTTTCTTTAAAACAACATATATCTCACACACACATTATATCATCATATCGTCATCATCATATCGATAGTCAAATTGAAGGAAGGTTTCACGCCTGATCAGGTATGTGCTGATGCCGGATATGATGGTATTACTAGTGAGCAATGTACTGCACTTCTCAATACACACGGTGTCGGATTCGAAGGCTTCTGGATTACAGTGTAAGTGTCTGTACGATATGATACTCATTTTGCATTCGGTCAAAAGATACACATGCTTTATATCTCACAACCTTTACTCTTCTGTATCTCAACTTCAAGTCCGGTTGATACTCAAGTTTGCTACCCTTATACACTTATTACACCTTGGGGATATCAAACACCAGATATGGATACAAAGTTCAATTCTGCTCGGGCTCTTTCAATTAGTAAGTGGTTGGGGTATCCTTGTTCATGTTTACATACTGCATAACACATATACATGTGTGTACCTTCTTCACTTCATTTGATCTCACTTATTCTAATTCTATATCATCACTTCAGCTGGTATTGTGTTGGGTGGTGCAGCGTGGTTCACTATCAGTAAGTATGGATAGTATCTTGTCCTTATTTACATACTTCATAGACTCATCCAACCTTCGACTTCTTCTCCTTCTCTACTTGTTCAGTGTTAGCAAGTTGTTGTAAGCTTGATCAAGGAAAACTCAATGGGCTTGCATGTTACTTCTTCCTTGCCACTCTCTTCCAAGGTCTAAGCTTGTTGATCTTCCGTAGCAATGTATGTACGCCGGGATTCTTTTCTGTGTACTTCACTGCGCCGGGAACGGCCGCTCCAAATACAATGCCAGAATGGATGGAAAGTGTGTCATGCAGTCTTGGCAAGGGATCTAAGCTCGCTATTTCTGCAACTGTACTATGGTTTGTATGTTCTAACATGTTACCAGCCGCAGTCGTACCTGATCCATTGTGGAGGGGATCTGAGCAGGAATTGCCAGGTGTGGCTCAAGTTGGAGACGAGGATAAACCTGCAGAAGCGGAAGGAGATGGTGTTGAGCAAGCCAGAGAGGATCAAGCGGTATAAGAGAACAGAGAGAGTAAGTATCGAGACGGTATTAGGGTATAAGTGTAGTTTCTGTTTCTAGATAAGTTGTATTATAGTCAAAATCACAATAGGCAAACAGTTTACTACTTTACATCTATTGTCTCTGCTCTTAATATCCTGCATTAATCGGATTCAGCATCACTCTATTATTGAGGAGAGACTTCTTCTATTTCAATTTGCACTAGTTCCCTTTAGTAACTCTTTTTGTCATTCTATTTGATCATCAACAATCAGGTCGGATGTACTTTATTATTTGTGGTCCACACTTCGGCATATTTATCATGACAAGCCTCGGGAGTCAATTCACTACCATTCTCTTTGGCAAATGCTCGTAGTATCGGGTGATTTGTATCAAATATCCATTCCCCTTCGCCTGATACGACTAATCCTCCGGTAGACCCGGCAGTTGAAGATTCGTAAGCAAGTATACTCTGTCCGTAAAGTGGAAGACGGTTGAACCATCAAAGTCAACTTGAACTTCATTATAATACCCTCCTTCTTCAAACCAACTTGCTGTATATCCCTGCGGATCCCATTTACGAGCGGTTGCCGTTTTGGTTTCTTCGTCATAGTCTGCAGACATGAAGGAAACTGAATGAGCAACAAGATTATCATACATGCCATCTCCATTCGAATCGGGGGCGTGTTTAGGTTTGCAAAACCACTTCACATGTACATATCTTCCTTTAGATGATGATTCAAAGAAGTTTGTTTGATCTGCTGCTTCTGGATCTTCGCGCAGCATTACACCTTGCTTATTAGCCGAGTCTGTAATCCAAAACATTTGTTTCTCTTGTACATACTTGGAGATTCGTTCACGAGATGTCATCTTCTTAGTAGTAGACGCTTGTCGATTGTTATCATCAACACACCTATTGTTTACACATGATCCACTGCAACACTCTTTGCTACCGTCATTTTGGCCATGTCCACAACCTCTATCACCACCCTTACATTCATCACCATGGCATAAGCCATCTCTACAATATTTACTACAACATTCGTCGTCGGTATTACAATCTTCATCACCATGTGTGCACACTTCGTCCTTGGTAGCAGAGTAAACTGGTTCCCGATGCTTCTCACGATGCCAGTCTTTGTATTTATACGGAGCTTCGGTGCAACATCCTCATGAGCCGAGGTGCATGTAAGTAAAGCAGACAAAAAGAATGGTATAAATTTCATATTGTTGTAGGACAACACAATTGATATGTATTTGTTTATTGTTTGAAGAGTTGTATCTATATAGTTGTTACTAGATACAATATGGTAGTTGATAATATTTGCTCTTTATGTCAAGGTATCCTTTTCAGAAAATTTTGCCCCAAGTCCAAGAGGGCAAGAAATCTGCCATCATGGGGCTGTAAAAGTATGACAGAGGGACTTACAATCATGCTGGGAGTGTTCATCACTTTGTTATATACCTATACAATGCCAATCAACCACTATTCTAGCAAGCCTACATCTCTGAGGTGCCATTTGATGGCCAAGTGTTGCCTGAAAAGTTGGCAGAAATCGAAATCTGAGGCAAGAAA
>Ga0214481_100876_pt1 | contig 13878 bp, 13 predicted proteins | sample M1_20Mar14CPVII9_4_FD_165057 | JGI IMG/M metagenome (GOLD analysis project Ga0214481, IMG submission 165057) | Marine eukaryotic communities from Monterey Bay, California, United States - M1_20Mar14CPVII9sort6BwellG10 | ecosystem: Environmental > Aquatic > Marine > Unclassified | place: USA...
AGACTTTTTTCACCATGACGCACATCCCCCTATCTTATTCGACGCTTACTCAATAACTGCCAATGATCGGTATTATGTCAACCCAGTATCATAATGCGGACCTACTCTTCTATAATATTTGCAATTATCAATACTGTCACTACTGTTGTTGCTACGAAATGTATACTTCTATCCGCCCATCAAAAAAATGATAGATGATGATGCACCAAGCGGCCGGCTCCATTTGTGAAGCGTATGAGGTATCTGATATATATCTATGCGATACCCATCAACGATTATGTATTACTGAAGCGCCGGATGGTGTTTATATACCTCCCATGCTCGAGATAGAGCTGCATCGATGACATGCGCTACCTCTCTCATTTTTCGAAAATTTGTAGTGCTATAGTAACAACTCTACACGAAGCAATACTGGTATAACAACAAAGATAACATACTACAATCAACTTCAGATATACGAAAACATATTCTACCACATATCTAGTTCAGTTTGGCCGTATGGGGATATTGAGAGGATCCGATAGAGGTTGATCGACAAAATGTACATATGATATGCACAAAAGATGTTATGTTGCATCATCCTACTGTACAAATGATGTGGGAGTGATTGGATGAGCGTTATTAAGGTATCAGAAGATGGACAATCGAGTTATAACCAACAAGGAGGGTATGGATTGCTAATATACTCGTATGATACACACGACAACATATGCATAGAAAATTCATAAGAATCATCCCACAACATACCCCAAACCAGTTCATGTTGCAATAAAGTAGATTCTGCACATTATGGGATACCGAAACAGTGAATTCATATCCTACATACGAATATCATGCATATCCAGAAGCAAAATAATGCTCAAAGGTAGAATATGTACACTCATTACATATGCATAAATTTAGCATAAAATAAACAGATATCTAGTCATCCTATTGTAGAATATGTTTACATATATCTTTTTCTTGATATATAGTACCATATTCGCCAACAATTAACGTCGTCAAGCTCGTCAAAGCCGAGCAAAGAGCCGAGAGAGAGCTCACCTTTTTCTGTGCATGAGATTTGTTCTAAGATGTTCTTTTAACGTGAATTTGCACGTAAAATGATTGAGTATATTTGTCACACCAGCGAAATCTACATAGGAATCGACCAATTTGTGTAGACGAGTGAAATAGTACACTCGTCACTTTACGTTCATTTTTGCGTGAGGCCACCAAGAAACCCCGCTTTGCGCACGTAAAAAGGCGAGTAACGCGTAGTACACTTACCTATTCGGCAATATACTCGTCTAGTTTGACGCCTCCTCTTACTAATCTCAATGCATTATAACCCCAATTATTTATCTTGAGTTTAGATTTAATAGCATTTGCAGTGGTTATACTTCCCTTATTGCTCTACTAAAAGATATCTTGGTAATCATCTCATGTGCATATTATCTAATGCAATAATAATAATATGGTAACAATTGATAAACAAAAGAAAAGATCATTTCTCCCCCCTTCTTGGTTTAGGCCAAACGATACAGATAAAGTACGATGGTTTGCAATATGGTTACTAGTATGGAACTGTGCAGCACTTGCCGATGCACTAGCCTTTACATTCATGCCGGCATCTAATCTTGATGGATATTATGGAGCTGGTAGATGGAATGAAGTCACATTTGCACAAACAAGAATGCTAGCCAATTGTCAATTAGGTTTAGTATCATTAGTAGCATTAGTAGGTTTCACGGGAAATGAAAGTCAAATTAGAAATGTGTTTAGGATACTTTTCTTAACAACAATTGGTGCGTTGCGTGGTGTAGCATTGGGGATTAAAGAGGGGAGCATTTTACCAATATTTGATTCTGCATGGGCATCTTGTTTAAGTATTCCGCCATTTATATTCTTGGGATATTTTTGTTTTATATATTGAGGATATGAGGAATGAGGTTTAAATTATGTCAAAAGGTATTCAAAAGTTATATAACACTGAGACAGAGATAGAAGAATGTTGGTTTCGAATAGGCAATTCTTCTTACTGATTTACAATGTACAATAATAACTGAGAATCGTATACATGTCCATTTGGAAGAGGATTTAATGTATATACGGTTTCCATCCACATACTCCTTCAGGTAGAGGTACACCTTTAAATGAGCACTCTACAGATATCATATGTTCAGGACCATGGACATGGATGTCCCCCCCAACTTCTACTCCTCTTAATGTTTTGTGTAATACTTTCTCATCTGATCTAACACTAACTGATATCGCCGCCGCAATAATTGTCATGAAAGCTACCAAGCTCAGTATTCTAAGAAATGTCTTGGTATGACTACTTCTTCTATTTGTCGTCTTCTGACAATGATAAGGATTCATTGTTATCTTTGTTGAAATCTTACTGTTTATTATGGATACCATTCAAGCCTCTTGCAAAACCACTGCTTGCTGCTTGCTATCAACACGAATCTTTGAGTTGTGTATCACCTAGTTGTTTCAGATTGAGATAAAGAGATGAGAGTATCGTTCAAATGTGTGCTTAATGGCTTAGTGGTTGACGACGACGATGGTGAGATGGCTGTGCATAAGATGTGATCAACTATTGATATGCATCAGGTTGATGTTATGGCAGGCATCAGCCAGATCAATTGCCTAAGTAAGCTAATAGGATGAGCAATAGTCTACTAATGCTACTGTGTGTTTGTTAGGATGAGATGAGCAGTTGCAATGAAGGCCAGAGATGAGCAGTTGCAATGATATCATATCATTGCCATCGTAGGAAGAGGAGAAGGATTGGCGGCACTACACTCGAAAAATGAAGAAAAATAATGGCCGTCAAGAAAGAGGTGGATAACTCTCAATAAGGGCAGAGATAGGCACAACATAAAGCAAGGCATGCAATAGGATGGAGCGGAGTCATTATCTATCAAATTGTATCCGACTGTGGTTGGGGAGGCATGCTAATGAAGTTATCTACTCATCATCATCGTTTGCCTACTGCCACTGCTAAACATTGCATGCTATAAGCTAATAGCTGTACCTACAGCTCATATCGATACTCTTCATATAGAACAATATACTAATAGTACTATGGATGGCGAAGGAGATCATCAAATATTTGGTTGGAATGAATGCGCTCTTGCAGATGAGAGACTAATCATGCAAGCTGCTCAAAGGCAACCCGTCGTCGTTAACCAACTGAATAAACAAGCACACGACGTCACTATCAAGTCGGTAGAACCTTCAGTTGGAATGACAATCAACACGATAACAAATGGATCGACCCTTTATCTCCGCAGTAGAAAGGCAGAGGAAGAAATGTATGAGCTCATACGAGATAACGAGGACATACCAAGAGGAGTATCTACTCTTTTATCTTCATTAGATGCTATTAATGATGTGAATGATGATACAGTCCAACAACTACAGCAGCAACTTGTTGATATGTCAAGAGAACGAGATGAACAGGAAGAGTTGTATAAGAAAGAGAAAGAAGAGACCAGACGATGGAAGAGTATTGCTTGTGAGTTGAGGAAGAAGTGTAGATTGTTAGATGAGACGGATGATGTTATATCATCAGCTGATTTGGGACCAGATGAATCCGACAGGTGTTACTCTACAAGAACGGAAGATACCACCGCATCGACAATATCTTTTCTCTCTAGTGAAAATGGTATGCCATCCGATCTTGTAATGAAGAATGGGATGAAAGAGTTACAAGCGGAGAATGATGCTTTGCATGAAAGTTTGGAAGAGGCAATGCAGCTAGCAAAAGGTATGAAGGAGATTGTATCATACTTTGCTCGTGTACACAAAGAGAATCCTCCTATTCACTCGGGAGAAAAGGTACGCTTATTGAAAGAGGAAGTAAATGAATCAAAGAGTAAGCTATTGGCGGATCTGTGTGATGTAATGGAGGACATTCATATACTCAGAAGTTCAAGTGATGAGTTGGATGATACCGTCTCAATGTAGAATATATAAATGTTAGTAGGAATTAGGTGATGCTATTGCTTTATAGGTACTGATCGCTCGTCCCACCAAGCCGAAGAAGTCATCTCTATCAGTCGGCTAGCAGCTCTACTGGAAGATGGGCGTTCCACAGTTTATGATGAAAAGAGAAAAGATAGTACTTCTGTTAGTCATGAGATTTGTAAACGCAACCAAACAAGGCAAACAAAGTTCAAATCACCGAAACATTATATTGAACACATTCATTCGCATGAAATAATACTAACGCTGACTTTCCTGAATGCAAAAGAGAGTTCTTTAACACTTGCAAGCTCAGAGATTGGAGATCCCTGTGCTTGAGCTACGTCAACTCCGTTCATATTTCCACTTGATCCTATATCATCGTTGGTTATTTTATCATTATTGCATTTGGTATTTGCTGTGCCTACAAACAAGTTATCAGGAATATCAACTGCACTGCAGGCTAAGCAGCATCCAGCTTCATATAGCTCATCTATCAAGGTTATAAATCTAAGCATGTTTGATTGACGAGGTTAGAGTACACTCAAGCTGATAGACACCACACATAACAGATATACAATCTTACCTTCGGGCTCTATCTGGATACCTCAAGCTTAACTGTGGTATATCCTCAATCATCACAATCTGAAAGTAGTTTGCAATAGCATTATAATCAGAACTACCCAGCTCTTTTATACATAGCTCCTCAAATGTAAATCTTGCGATGGAATTTGAGTGATACCGACGTATTGAGATTGTTCGTTGAAAGTTGACTTGAAGAGTAAGCGGTTGACTGTTTATGTCTTGTGAATCTTTTTGGTAGAGCTGAAATAGCTCATCTAACTTCTCAGATGCATTACTTCCATCTTGGCTTAAGTAAAAGTAATCGCCACATTGTTTATCAACACTACCATTGTCTACTCCTGACTTTAAACGCCGATAGTCCTTGTCCTCTATAGTGGTTTCATCTGAAGATTGTCCTTTATCACCCAAGTGATGAATGATACAATACTTCTCTAGTAAATCAATGAATGGTAAGAAATAAGAACGATTCAACCCATCCTCATATAAATCCTGTGTCGGTCGATTACTCGTGGCAACAACTACAACACCACATCTCCATAGCTCACCAAAGAATTGTGATAGTATCATTGCATCGGCAACATCATTGACTTGGAATTCATCTATACATAATAATGTAATCTCTTTTGATAATTGTTGTGCTATTTGTATAATTGGATTCATACTGTTTGAAGTATTGACATGAAATGAACGTCCGTGTTTATCTAACAATTGTTTATTGAGTGTATGTATACGTTGATGTATCTCTTGTAGAAAGGCATGAAAGTGTATCCTTCTTTTTCTGCTATTGATAATAGGTGCGTTGTTATAAAAGGTATTCATTAGCATTGACTTTCCTATCCCAACACTTCCATGGATGTAGAATCCTCGGGGTACTGGTATTGGTATTGTGGGTGGTGGAGATACTTGTTGCTCTGTGGTATCTGATGACGGCTTGTCACTTTTCTCAAGTTGCTGATTATCTCTCTCATACTGCTCCAACATTTCTAATTGTTCTATAAACTTTTCATGATCATATTCATATAATGCCGATTGTAAACGAGTCATTCTCTTTGCTGTATGTTTTTGCAGCTCGTCGGATAGATACCTCCCTTCACTAACATGTTGTTCATAAACTTGAACTAGAGGAGTAAAGTGTATTGCTTGTCTGTTAGCACTAGCAATACTATCACTACTAAATGGGCGTATATTAATTGGATGTAATGCTTGTATATTATTGCAACTGCTTGCACTGCACATGATATGTCGATTAAATGTTCGACGGAATGACTTCCTCGAGACTTGTCTAGCAATAACCCGAGAACCAAACATAGCAGTAGCCATTTCTTTACTCTTCCTAATATATACACACTACTACTATTGGCAAACTACGGCTACTTAATCCTCATCTTTGCTGCAACTCTTCTATCTTCCTTGATTATGCTCGATAGTAGGGACCAAGACCAATCGATCGATGAAACATTCAATCTGTAATATCTTCATATGTCATATGAGAGTTGAGAGTACTATGTGAAGATGTCATGCATTGATGCATGCGAATTGGCAAACTTGACTTAGGCAATATATACTACGCTTAGCAACTACTCTAGTGGATTCTCTTAGTCGCTGAGCTAGGCTAGGGGATCAATAGTATTATCAGATTTGTTATCGGTTATCGATCATGGCAACTCATCTAGACCAGCGACGTCATTTAGACACACTCTTCCTTGTAGATGCAGCTGTTTCTTTTTCCTTCGGTGCTGTGGCGTTGCTGACACCACACGGTATACTTCAGAGTGTCCTAGGATGTAAGTTGAGTATTTTTACTATGAGACTATATACTTTGCTTTCTTGCTAACGTTCACCGATCGTATTAGCATATAACCATGATGTACACGAGGTATTAAGATTGTATGGTTGTTTAAGAATTGCGATGGGATGGATTATCTTTAACATACGATTAGTAGATGATGGTATTTTTAGAAGAAGAGTATGTGAAGCATTATTTTGTTGCTATATATTGCAATCTTTGGCGGTATTAAGAGCACAATTTACAGATAGAGCAAATATGATCAATTGGATTGCAATAATACTATTGTCTTCCATTGGATGTTGCTATGGCCGATTCAGATTTAGTAAGAATGGAAATTTGATAAAGGTCTATGAATTGCCTCAAAGTACATCAATGATCAGATGACACTTACAATTAACTGTTACTGGCATTGGAGAGTATGTTTGAAGTCAATGACAGTTGAAGAGGAAACAGGAAAAAGAACTCCATCATTCTTTATCATTTATTTCCTATTCAATTGAAAGAGATACGAATGAAAGTATGTTCAATACCCAACCGATCACAACTTATTAATATAGAATTGCAATTCTCTCCTTCTAATTATCCTAATCTTTCTTCTTATTGGTACGCTGTGATCTTCGAGGACCAGCAGTACTATTCTTCTTTTCGTCCTTCTTCTTCTTTTCTTCGTCCTTCTTTGCCTTTTGTCTACTCTTTGCTGAATGTTTCATTTGTGTTACATCCTTAAGTAAATTCGATGCCTCTCGAATCATATGAATCAGCATGCATAGACAAACCATCAATAACGGAGCACAGACCATTATACCCATGAATATACCGCCCCTATCAAAATAATTTTGTGTTATACCAAATTCTTGCCATCGTGCACTACCAGTTGTATTAAGATACTCTGCTAATCGAACGATTAATCCAATACATATCATGAATCCCATACGTGTATATATACCACCTTTCCTACTTATTGTTATGGCAGTAATGATAATAATGATATGAAATACAAGTAATGATTGAATGAAGGGTTCGTTCCATGTAATTGCTGATGTGAATGCTTGAATGTGTTCTTTCGTTGTTTGTGGACCAACCTATAAAAGATAACATGTAATCAATCGTTAGTACTATTATATATTGTGATGTTGTATTGCAATTGTGTGTATTGTATATTGACGGGCTGATCCGTAATAATCACAGCACATTGGAATTATCATATCATATCAACAACACACATATCCCATATCTCACCTGATTAGACATGATACCACTCATCACAGAATCAGCCATTCCCATCAATGGACTACCGAAATCTTCTACTCCATCCAATCCATCCATATCGATACCACCGTCACCATCCATATCGTCAGAGATATGAATATCATCACCATTCATTGTTGTATCGGCATTAGATACTGTATCTTCACTACTACCGCCACCCATTGACGAGCTCTCGCCCATCATAAACTTTGCACCCTCCGTAAACACTTGTGCTACCTTCTCCATATCATCGGAGAGTTGTTGGAAGTATGATGCCATAATGTGCTTGTGTTTACTAGTATTTGTCTATGGTATGAAGTTTTTAAGATATAGATGAGCAAGATCGAAGATTATGAGTTCAATAAAAGTATATGAAGGCAGTAAGTGAATCACCATGCAATAGATATGATATTACCTAGGTCACCTATTCTAAATTCTAACCCCTGTATGTGTGTGTGTCTGCTTTTTCTGGTTCAAAAGTTAACCGTTTGACCGCCAAAACACATTTTAATTTCATTTGACTTTTATTGTATTGTATCAGATTTGCTTGACAATTCAGCTACATACTACATAGACATTCTAGCTCTCAATGAGGAATATAAATGAGGGAAAGATGCAATGATTATCTTGTCAAATAGCTCGTTAATTGTCGTCTTTGAACGTTGGCATTGTTATTCTTCATGAGGTAAAATGAGTAAAGTTTACACTGACGAAGTTGACGATGAAAAAGATGACAAGGCCAATGATCATCGAGAGTTTCTTCAAGAAACAGCATCAACCAAACGTCTGTCTCTAGACGAAACATTAAAAGAAGACGAAGATGACAATTCTTCTTCTTCTAAACGATCATCTTCGACGTCAATTACAAAATCAATAGTTAATAGAGCACTCGATTCCAATGTTTCAATTGCCTTCATGTCATTCATTACGACATATGCAATATATGGAGATGATGTACGAATACTCGGATTCAATCCACAATCTGATTCAACATTTCTAGTATTATCATCATTAGCATTCATGTTCTTCTTACTTGAAATTACATTATTATGTTGGTGTCGAAGTAATTACTTAATTCAACCAAATTTCAATGCAATACAAGAACAATTAACATTGGATAGATGGAAGGGACGGCAAAGTACATTAATTTGGTTAGGACAATTGGGCAAAGGTATGCAAATGGGTTCATTCTACTTTTGGTTAGATTTAATATCAACTTTATCAATGATTATTGATATGCCATGGTTTATACAGTTACAATCAACTGGAAGTAGTAGTAATAATGTTATTGATTCATCAATGGCCGGCAAGGCAAGTATGGCGGGTGCCAAGGCAGCTAATAAACTCAAGGTTATTCGAATGGTACGATTAGTAAGATTGGCAAAGTTGTATAAATACTTTTCAACAAAACAGAGTGCTTCTTCTTCTTCTGCCAACAAAATTGCACCGACAACAACATCAAGTGATAGTCTTCGTCAGAGTGATAAAGAGAGTAGTCTAGATATCCTCCCACCAGAAAGTCATGTGGGTGCTGAAATGTCAGACAGAACAACAAAGAAGGTTATTGTTGGTATATTAATCATGTTATTGGGCATACCTCTACTACAGGCCGATGAAGTAGATTACTTGAATGAATTCTCAATGAAGATGACATTTGAACATCGGACATTAATTACTTCTACTGGAAATGGAAATGATGTCAATGAGTATGAGCTTGATCAATGGGAATTTTCAGAATCACTTTTAGTTGACAGTACCAATTGTATTGACGTAACATACAATGGCTTTGAAGATGGACTATCAAATGACGCGACAATACCTGCTGATAGAGCAAGGATACAAGATTTACGAGTAGAAGAGTTGGATGTTATTACAATTGGTGATGTAGATTATGTCCGATCAATGACGGCTGTATTTGATGCATCCGAAAGGAAACGAGAGGAGGCACTCTTGGGAGTACTGCTAACAAGTTTTGTGATTGTACTCTTGGGGTTAGGTATGGTCTCCTTCACGAAGGATGTTCGTAACTTAGTCATTGTACCCATTGAGCATATGATACAACTTGTTCGTGAGATTAGTGAGAATCCACTGGGTAAAGATCTATCACTCAATCTCGATCTTGACAAGAGACATAAGGATGACGGCATGGAAACTACGCTCCTGATTCGAACGATATCAAAGATTGCAGGCCTGATGCGTGTTGGATTTGGTGAGGCCGGTGCTGATATTATCGGCAAGAACTTAAACATGACGCAAGGCACTGATACGATGAATCTTCTTGGCAATGGTCGAAAGATACACTCTATATTTGGTTTCTGTGACGTTCGGCAGTTTACGGATACTACCGAGTGTCTCCAAGAGGAAGTAATGCTCTTTGTTAATCGAATTGCTCATATATTGCATTCGATTGTAGTTCAGTGTGATGGTGCCGCTAATAAGAACATTGGTGACGCATTCCTACTAACATGGAAAGTCAACACTGACAAGCTTGAAACTGGAACATGTGAAGATCACAACTATTCAGCCGATAAGGCACTATACTCCTTTGTCAAGACAATGGTTGAAATGAGTAGACACGAAGACTTTCTGTGTAAGTTCTCCCCTCGGGCATTAAGTGAACTCTATGAACGCATGCCTGGCTACAAATGTCGTATTGGATGTGGCTTGCATTTTGGTTGGGCAATCGAGGGTGCCATTGGCTCGTCGAAGAAGATTGATGCCTCATACATTTCACCTCATGTTAACATGTCGGAAACACTCGAGAGTGCAACAAAAGAGTATGGGACATCTATACTAATGTCAGAACCATTCTACAACTTGTTGTCTCCGGAGGCTGTTGCTGGTTGTCGCAAGGTTGATGTGAAGAGTGGTCGTTTAACAAGTTTATATACATTTGATGTTGATTTGGGTGTTGGCTTTGCTGAGCATAAGAAGAGCAAGGCTAGGCCGACCAAGAGTAGACTTCCCCATCATCGGAAGACGGCAATTTCCCTTGTTGTGTCTGAGCCGGGAAGTAATATATTGCAACGACCAGCAGACGTCAGTATACGAGGTGGAGGTGCGAATAACACAAACGGTAGTAGTCTAGGAGATTTACCAGCAATCCGAATATCAAACAACTTTCCCAACATTTGGAGAACAGATGAGGATATACTTCGTGTTAGGTCACACTTTAGTGGTAAACAACGTGAGATTTGGGGCTTGGGAATGAAAGCATTTGAGGAAGGACATTGGGATATTGCCAAGACACATTTTGAGGATGTTCTCGATCAATCTCATGGTAAGGACGGACCTTCTATATATCTTCTTAAGCGTATGCAAGAGTATGACAATTGTGCTCCTCTTGATTGGATGGGATGTTGGAATTCGTGAAGATAACACTTACATGAACATAACAATCAACCAGGAATGTTAATGTGAGTCGACTAATGCTTTAGGTCCGCTATCAACAACCAACTGATGTATAAATGAACATAACAAACATGGGGGGATAATGAACATAACAATCAATCGGATCTGTAGAGCGAGCTAAGTCAATGGTGCAGCGTTGCTTAACATTACTTAAATTACAGGAGATCAACTCAAAGGCACACATGTATACTGATGTGTGTTTAACTTGTGTAAATGAATAGTACATATAATTTGACGGTCTATTCAACCACCCCTCATTGTCTTCGTACTCTAATTCCCATGCTTAGACCGTACTAGAGACATGTACCGTTAGTCATTTAGATCTTTAGCAAGCCCAAATCAATCACACGAAGCACAGACAACAACATAAATCAATGAGGGTTGTGATGAGGATGGATAAAGTATTTAGTATGTATAAGACTGGTATAGGCAGGGGGGGGATATTCGGTTGGCCGCAGATAGGAATCAGATAGTACTATTTTAGTTTTGCATTGCAATAAAAAACATGCATATTAGATAATCAATTGTCCTTCTCTTTATTACTCCAACATTAACATGTCGTCCGAGGTACAAAAGGTAAATGAAAAAGGAGCATGTAAATTCCATCCAACGATACAATTACATCATATAAAGAAGAATGGTGATGTACGTATACTGTTGAATGATTGTCCATTATGTGTTAATTTAGTACCACCGAGTAGTAGTAGTGGTGATGGTGAAATGACTCACAAAGATAATGACAATGCAAATATCAATAATGAGATACACAACAAAGAAACAAACGTATCAGAATTGGATAGAAAGATTGCACAAAAGTTAAAATCAAGACAGCTAGATGAGATTAGGGGTAGGATATGTAGTATATCTGGTACTGCTCCTCAAACAATGGTTCTTATATCGGCGCCAATATGTGTCATAATTTTCCGGCGAGCAACATGTAAACCGTGGATGGAGGGTTGAGTTTAGTAGTGCTCTAGGACCATACAAAGGAGGACTAAGATTCCATCCTACTGTGAATGACGGCATATTGAAGTTTTTAGGATTCGAACAGATATTCAAGAATGCTTTGACCGGGTTGCCATTAGGAGGAGGAAAAGGTGGAAGTGACTTTGATCCAAAGGGGAGATCAGATGGTGAAATTCGTCGGTTTTGCGAATCATTCATGACCCAGCTTAATAGGTACACAGTGGTAAAGTTACTCGTAGACTATGTACCTATAAAGGTACTGATGAAGGTTTCAATGTGTACTTGTGGCTCTGTTATGTATTATAGTTAAAGAAATATATCTCAACTTGTGCAAAATATCATACTGTCCAATTCAATCAATACCCAACCCTAATATCCTTAGATAGTGCTTAGTTCCTAACAACCTCAAATACCAAAGTCCAGGTTCCTGCCGCACCCTCTACTCCGTGTTGGTATCGTCCGTTTGTAACCCCACCACCCATCTTAGAGAAAACAACACAAGTTCCATGACTGATCCTATTCATCTGTTAGAGAACATATCATGTGAACATATAAAAACACAATTATATAGTATACAACTTACTTCATGCGTACACACTTCTTTCCATACCTCATGTACATGTACTTGTTTCCATGCCCAATAGTAATAACTACTCTGTATGCACCCTTGTACATCTTATCAGGATGCATTTTAAACTTTCCATCGCCAAATGCATATCCTACCCAACCATTGACGATTTGGAAATCTTGACCAATCTTCTTCATAATACTACCAATGACTTCCTGCAACTTTAGATGATGCTTGATACGTTCCCAAACAAACCCAGATGATAGTGCATCCCTCCCCTTGAAATCAAGAGCTAGTAGTTCATTGTTCACATTCAAGTCACGTAATGCCTCCTCCAACCTTTCGGCATCACCCACATCCATTGGGAAACCTGTGAAATCTCCCTTAGCTCTCATGTTACGAAGTAATCCTTCACCCATACCTCGTTCCTCGGCTTGAAGATGTGCAGTCATCTTATTAATAGCGGCAGCTATATCACTGATACCGTCGACGGCAGCGGCCTCCGGTAGTTCAACAACATCGGCATCATCCTTTTCAATATCTTCCTTGTTGAAAGCCTCTTCGTGTTTCCTTTTTTTGTCATACTCACTCTCAACGACGTCGGCAATACCACCATTATCGTCCCCATTATTGCTAAAATACTCGATGAGATGCGCTGCTACAATACTTGCTTGATCATCAAATGAAGAATTCCAAAACTGGGTACCAAACTCATCGATCTCGATGTGCTTGGGTAGCCAAGTATGTAAATTTGATAATGTTATGTCAACTACATTATAGGAAAAATCCTCCTCGCCGACCAATACTGGATCGTTGGGGCGTAGAGGAGATCGAGCTAACTCATTAACTCTATCGACGAAGGCCTTTGAAGTGGGCGCTGACCTTAATAGCGTGTGTGCTAGCATGCTAAACGGAGGTGCTATTAGATGAGAAAAGATCTGAACCACAAAATTTGGGCCACAAAATTTTGGATATGAGGTGTCCATTTCAGATGTCAAAAATTGAGGAAAATTGAGGAATATTAGTGTCACTATGACATTGTTTTGTGGCCTTGTGAGTATACAACAAGTCAACTCAGTTCAGCACTTTTCAGCAAAGATCCTAATCAAGTGATGGTGCATCTGATATTACTTTGCAATACGATATAGCTAATCAATCATAATTGCAATAATGGATAATCATCCTCATCCCGATAAACTTCACCCTATAAAGTCTGGCCCTCAATGGGAACGGTATCTAGCAAGTCTCACACAGTGCCAAGTCATCGACAACACTCAAACTCAAAGTCAAAACAACACCAACAAAAACAACAACAAAAAGAGTAAACCAACAAACAATTTCAACCATGAACTCAATC
>Ga0214481_100878_pt1 | contig 13866 bp, 13 predicted proteins | sample M1_20Mar14CPVII9_4_FD_165057 | JGI IMG/M metagenome (GOLD analysis project Ga0214481, IMG submission 165057) | Marine eukaryotic communities from Monterey Bay, California, United States - M1_20Mar14CPVII9sort6BwellG10 | ecosystem: Environmental > Aquatic > Marine > Unclassified | place: USA...
TCAATATTCATTCAATAAGAACGATTTTATTACTTGATCACATTTTGTGCATATCTTGTGTTCTGATACTCCGATAGAACAAGGAGCAAGACGATACATCATTATCACTCTCAATTAACAAATGGAAAGGAAGCTTATTATCATTATTTGTTGTTGATACCCTCGAAGTACTTCTTCTCATCAAGTACTTAATAACATCCAAGTTAGCCGCTCGGCATGCATAGTGTAATGGATAATCTTGGTTTATATCACAGACATCCAACCCATTATTATACGAATCAACCAAAAACTTAACAATGTCAGCCGTAGCTTTACGGCAAGCAGTATGTAATGGAAGTACTCCCTTTTGATCAGCCAATTGCAGTGCTTCTGTATTCCCTCTAACTAATAGTTTGATTGACCCGAGAGATGCATTACCTTGTAACAAAGCACGATGGAGTGGGAGGTATCCTTCTTCATCTGGTGTTGATAACGCTGTGGTATCTTGTGCTTGCTGGGCATAGGCAACTTGCATCTGGAGAAAGTCGACAATATCTTCTCTGTTCATCCCCTCCCCTCTTGCTATATCGAGTGGAGTATCCCCATCTCCATCACGTATATTAATGGCCTCGGGGTATGCATCATAAAGAACTTGAACTGCCTTTAAATCATTACTAATAATGCCGTCTATGGCATTGTGGTGTTCAGCAGCACGAATGGCTATATGCAATGGTAATTGTTTAATAGAGTCTTCGCTTTCAATAGTCATCTTTGATGCCGCATCAGGATCATGCTTCAGCAGTAACTCAATCGTTTTAGCATTTCCTAAATTTGCTGCATGGTGAATGGGCAAGTCCCTCTGACTATCCCGAGCATTGATAATGTCTGGATAAAGATCTAGCATATACTGAATTGTATCAACAGTGTCAACTCTCCAGAATCCATCTCCGTGTCCACATGCTTCATGGATTGGGAGTGAACCGTTGAAAAGTGCCTCTATCTTCAGAGATTCAGGATAGGCATCGATGAGTACTTTACAAAATTCCAATGATTTGTTTCCGTGTCCAACAGCGTAATGTATCGGAATCTTAATAGTATCCCTCATCTGTGGTAAAGTGGGATCAATATCAAGCATGAACCGCAAAATCTCAAGCGATACATCATCATCTAGCATTTTGTTGCCACAGAGATCATGAATGGGATGTTTATTGTGGCCGTCAATCAAATCACTCCCCTCTGGTATTGAATTGAATAAGAACTCCATGATAGCTAGATTCACTGCCTTGTTCCCGCAGGCAATGTTCAGCGGTAGTCTACCTTGATCAGTCTCGAGCAGAGAAGACGGTTCAGCATTCACCAAATACTCAAGAATATCTTGCATCTTATTGATATTGGAGTTGGATAGAAGCGAATGGATTGGATAGTAACCGGTTCCTTGTTCTTCAGCATTAACAAATAGTTTTACAGTACCAATGTCAACATTAACATTTCGTGACAAATAGTAACAAACCGGTAATCGAGCTGGAGCGAATAAGTAATCCAGAGTAAAGTTACTCTTAACCTTGCACAATTCGGGATTTCTCTTTACTAAAAGTTCTATTACGGAACTTGGACAGTGCCGATTGAAACATGCCAAATGTAATGGATATGTAATGGATAGAGGACCTTGTCTTGATGGGCTCTTCACAAATGAACTAACAGCTTCGGGAAAGATTTCTAATAGATAACTGATAATATCTAATGTAATTCTCTTGTTCAAACAAGCCCGATGGAAGAAAGTATAAAGATGTGGACTCTTCTCGTTACATGCATCATGGATTGTACTCGGCTCAAGGCTGTTGATTCTCTCTTGCAGAGCATCCAATGTAAGCTCATCAGAATTGCAAATATCAAGCAGTTTAGCTGAAACAATCTCTGAGTTAGTGGGCAAGACGCAGTCAATCTGGCCCCCATCCTCGATTTGCAATTGCTGGGCTGTATCATCTTCAGAGATACGTTTATCATTGAATGTGAAGTAAAAGGTGCTATTGTTGCTTTCGCTTCCAATTCGTGATTTATATGCCACAAACACTTTTTTCAATGGTGTAGATGGCCTAATCTTAAACTGTACTTCTTCTGAAGGCGGCAGATACTTATTTGCCACCCGGATTGTGATTGATTCATTAGACATTGTATTGTATAATCTTTTGCTATATTATGCGCGATGAGTTCTTGAATGATGTATCGTCTTGCTCCTTGTTCTATCGGAGTATCAGAACACAAGATATGCACAAAATGTGATCAAGTAATAAAATCGTTCTTATTGAATGAATATTGATACTATAGTCTCCAAACCAACATTAGTAGAAAGAGCGTAAAAAACGGAATAGACAGGCTATACCATCGACATACGGAGTAGCTTATTGCAATAGTTTCGATTACTCTACCATGCTCAGTGTCAGTGGCCGATCTAAAAAAATGTTCATAAAGAGTACAAATTTAAGTGCAAATTTGGTATCTTTACCTTTTTGACACTATTTACGTGCACAAAGGAAGATCATTAACTTGGTTTTACTAGTAGTGTCAAATTGCTAAAATAATTACAATATTCCGCACTTGGTGCAAACTTGCATTCATTGCACCTCAACAAATCATAAACTTTAACCATTCTCTCTCCATATAACCTACTCCACCGCACGGCAATCCTATCCTATACGTGCCTCTTTACAACACGCTCTATAATATTATCTATTTCATCAATCTACTACGCCGCAGCCGCCATGTCATCATCAAATCTCAAACCAAATGAAATGCTACAAGTAAAATTTCTATCCGACAAAGCTAAAATGCCTGTCAGAGGTTCACCTCAATCGGCTGGATTTGATTTATCATCTGCTGAAAAGACTGTGGTGCCCAGTGGTGGACGTGCCGTTGTGAAGACTGATTTAAGTATTGCCTGTCCTGATGGGACGTATGCTCGAATTGCTCCTAGGAGGTAAGTTTTGAAATTAAGGTGCACCTTCTTTAGATGTTTGATCAACTGCTGTATGCCGCGGCGGACGTAATATCATATCTCACTCTGCTATCTACTCTATTACTGTTCTATTAAATTATCATCAACTGCCGTTCTGCAATACTAAACCAATAACATATCAAACAAAATCTAAAAATGCACATATTATGTGTCATTGGTCAACTATATATTTATGTATTGCAATATATAATCAATTATACAACACACTAAACAACAATATAGTGGATTAGCAGTTAAGAAAATGATCGACTGTGGCGCTGGAGTAGTCGATGCCGATTATCGTGGTAATGTCGGAGTCGTCCTATTTAACTTTGGCCAAACTGACTTTGAAGTTAATGTAGGTGATCGTATTGCACAGTTAATATTAGAACAGATTAGTATGGTACCAGCTGTACAGGTTGAGGAATTAACTGAGACGGAAAGAGGTGTTGGTGGATTTGGTAGTACTGGTGTTAGTAAGGCATTGGAAGGTGAACCAGAGAAGAAGGTACAGAGGACAATCTCACCCAAGAATTCATCAGAAGTGGAAGGTGCATAAGTATGATGGAAACATATGGTATGATGTAGAGATGTACATTGACTTGTTGTTGCAAATAATTATGCTTGGGATTGATGGGTGCCACAGCAACAAAATGCTGCAATAAAGTGCCCATTCATTGGAGCATTGGTATAACTATAATCAAAAGTTAAAATATCGACACTTTGAAATAAACAAACGCTTTAGGCTTTATCTTACATCGTAGTTTCACGATATTTTGTTACCCATTATGCAATGACTCGATTTTACCAATCAATCTGCTCGCGATGAGCACGGACATACAGCTCACATTCCTCGTTATTCTTATGCTCAGACCAGTCAGCAATTTGACACTCCCGTGAACAGTATTGATAAATCATGCACCTACTGCAGACAGATAGAGTTGAACGCTCTTTTACTTCTCTACAATGGTAGCAGATGCCAGCCTTTGGCACAGTTTTCCTTTCATCCAAATGCATCCTCTTCAAGCAATTTGCAAGTTGATCTTTTGCGATAAACTTGAGAATATCACGTAGAATACTACTACAATCTGGGTCAAAATCTCTTCTTTTTATTGAAACTGCACGGCTATTGATGACTGAATCAATGTCAAGTGTGCCGTTGTAATGCTCTAAAGTCATAATGCCTGGGGCAATACATACCGCCCAGCAAGTAAAATCATTATCTCCTCTTAACAGCATATTCGTCCCAATTCTAACCATTGCATTTATTACCATTTGTGATGACTATTATCATTCCATACTTCTGGGTATTTTTGGAGTGTACCCCGTATATTATCGAACAAATCCATATTGTTCCTGATATTTATGAAAAGTGAATCCATGACCCTCATAGCAGGATGATTGTATAGTATATTCTCACCACATCCATGGTCACATTCATCATTTATGGTATATATTAATAGCCAATTCTCACGTATCTTTGCTTTCTCAATCTCCTCCTTCTTGGCCTTTCTATTCTTCGCCCTTTGTTTCTTTTCCTCGACGATGGCATATTTTTCAAACTGAGAATAGAGAGAGACTTTATGTGGTGTATTTGCAATTGTATAGGTTCATCCTTATATATATCTAATACCAATAATCCTAATACCAATAATCGATATTTATGATACTATACGATATGATAGTAGTGGTTGTATCGCCAGATTTCGCTTTTATTCAATTATTGATTATTGTGGCTAGCTGGAGGCAGTCGATTGTCTCCTGATATGTATAGCCTTTTGTATATAGTAGAGTGTGATTGTAAATGAAAATGTATGATTATCGTACTTAGTTGATAAAGATATCGTTTGTACCGAGCGGCACGAGTTTACATGAATTTGAGTAATAGAATTGTTGCAATTGCAAAATTAGAAGTGAGTTGCAGTTCTGCAGTTGGTGTATATACGTATGTTGATTTGATATATGATACGATGATTAATATACATTTAATGCACATTTATGAGTAATACTTCTGACAGAGCTATATGCCAATAATCCCTCACTATTATCATCATATAGTTTGATACATAATAACAATGCCGCCGTCGTCTAGAAAAAGAAACAAAGGAAAGGAAAGAAAAGCAAAGCAGCTAGCCAAGAAGGAGAAGATCGAGAGAGCAATAATGCGGGTAGAATGGCGGACAAGGGCGACGTCTTTAACAAAGAACAATGTTATTACAAATATCAATTGTGATCATGGGTGTAGTGGTTTAATACCAGATGATCATCCTGTTGCTACATTCATGGATGAGTTTTACATAAATTGGATCACATACAATTCTAAACTTTCTTCTCTATTATTGACTACATTCAAAACTCACCAAGAAGTATGGATGAATGAAAGTAATCGGGAAGTATTGGTACACACTCTGTTAAGAATTGGGTCAAATATGCTGTTGAGTGAAGATGATGGCAATACCGATAGTGCTTTGGCCATGGCCGAAACTATTGCTCTATTGGAGCAGTATGGTCGGACGAGCAGCATTGAGTTAACCTTTTGTGGCAAAGCAACAGCTACAAAATTAAGGGATCTTAATTCTAGTAGTAGTGGTAGACGTGATGCATTGAAGTTTTTCCGCAAAAGAACGTCGTGTAAATGCCTAAAGAAGATGCACTTAGAGGCGAGGAAGACAATCCCAAAGGTGGGCAAATGCTTCCACTGTAAAGTAGTGAAGGAGCGGGCATTGCTATCTGTCTGTAATAAATGTATGGTTGAGCAGTATTGTTCGAGAGAGTGTCAATTTGCGGCCTGGCCAGAGCATAAGAAACATTGTGATATATTTGTGGAATGTCAGGATGAATAGAGGCGAGACTTTGTGCATACCTGTCAGAGCTTTGAAGAGGGTTTACACACAAGGGTATCATACCTTGAACTTGAGTAAGTCGGGAATCATTACAGTATGCTTAGAATCACATGTCATTAGCTTTAGAGTAAAGTTAAAATGGAAATAGTTTACATATACATTATCTTTATTGAAATAGCTGCTGCTATGATTGCTAAACTTTGATCCCCATCCACTTATTAGCTTATGATTTGGCTTCTTTATTTTTGGGTTGCTTCTTCTTCTTTGACGGCGACGAGTACATATTACCACACCACGTTATTTCTTGTCTTTGTCTCTTTTGGGTGGCTCATAGGAGTTATCAATATCCAACGGATTGAATTCTTCCTCAACTTTATCATCACCACTCTGTTGCTGTTGTTGATCGGTGGTCCTAACTACGTCTGTCTTGACATTGATGACGGATCCCTATCCAATGTAACTAAATTGTCTTGATTTGAATGGAGGTACTCCTCAACAAACTGGGTACTAAGACTTCTAGTTTTTGTGACCTGTTCCGAATCGGTCTCAAGCGTCGTGTCATTCTGCTTTGTCTCGTTGACTTCTTCAGTTTCATTCTGCTTTGCCTCGTTGTTGGGAGCCAAGGCTGCAGGCTTCACTTCATCATTACTGGTCTCATGAACTGATGATGGTGGTGGTGGGGGCGGATGATGTCGAGGATGTGGCACACGCACCAAGGCTCGATCATGGGGATAGTAGCCATAAGCATTAGGAGCTGGAGGGGGATAGTGGTGATAAGGCTGAGTCGGATATTAACCATGATGAGGCTGATAATGATGCTCGGATGGATACCCAGGATAATGTCCAGCGTGATAAGGCTGGGTCAGATATTGACCATGATGGGGATAATAATGATGCTCTGCCGACGGATGGGAACAGGACACATGATGTGTCCGAGGATCGTGATGCATATGATGAGTCCGAGGATCGTTGTGCATGTGATATGGATGGCATTCCTGGTGATGATACGGATACGATTGAGCCTGAGGAGGAGATGTTTTGTGTCTCTTCTCTCTCTTTCCATCTTGAGTATGTGTAGTATAGAATGCCGGGGCTTGATGATTAGGCTGAGGCTGAGGCTGAGTATCCCCTACTTGAACATTGATGTACGAATCGGACATTGTTGGTGGCGGCGGAGACTGGAGAGGATATCTTCTAGAGATATCATAGAAGTCAGGTTCTCCTTCTTTGCTGCAGATGTGTAATGTGTAACATATAGAGGATGATGGTATTAGATATGAACACATGCTTTGACCCTAACCCTAACAAGAGATGTGTCAGGCATCTTCTTCTCTACTACTTACTTTGGCAACCTCATCCCTGGATCTCTCAACCTCGACATTGCAGCTGTTAGTTCTAGCTTGCCACGTAAGAACATCTCATGATAGTATCCGTTATGATCGGGCCCATCTTGATGTAGTCGCTGAGGGAGAGAGAGTATGAGAGAGATGTTGAGGGTATGATAAAAAAGGACATATCATGTGTCAAAAAAATGATCGGATACTCTATGATACTCTCCTATGGCTCTATGCCATAGGAGTATATCGTGTGAGATGATCAAACTCTATATACAATAATATATTACTGACCTTCATACCCCAACCGTTGACAGACCTGTTGAAACTTTGATAGTTGCTATGTTGGAAGTGTCGAGGGAGTATGAAAGATACAAATACGGCCTTGTTCTTAAGCTTCCACGCTCGACCATGAGGCAGCCATGCAATGATATCTTCATACTCGGGTGTATTTAATATCTTATGCAACTTTGCAGGAAAGAGATCTGAAGACGACTTTTCAATCATGACACCATTATCGAGTAAGTCAGATAGTTGTGTTTGGGAATAATCTCGATAGGTATGATCGATGGTCGATTTCTTCAGCGTCTTCTTCGTAGGAGAGGCAGCGTCGCCGCCTGGTGATTTGTCTTCCGCCATGACTGTTTTTCTAGATACTGATAATGCAAACTTCGCCTACTTGGTGATGGATGGAGTGTTGTGTCAGCTTTACTAGGGGTTGTCAAACATGATCGAACTGATCGAACTCTCATATGAATTTAGTGGTCGCCAAAAATTTAGAAAGAGATGACTCGTACCCTAGAAGATATTTTCTTACACTCCTTCGCTACCGCCTCGTACGTATTACACTCCTCTTCGTCGGCCTTTGTAGTGCATCCTGCCTCTCTGTTGTCGTCCTTGGTTGTATCAGTACACCCTCCCCCTACTAGATTGGTCGATAGACTCCTCTTCTTCTGACTAAGACAAGGACAAGAGTAAGATCACATCCTAGCAGAGGCAGAGAAGAAGAAAGTAGGATATCAAAAGATTCCGACATCGAAAGATTGCTTAAAAGAATAGGCAGTCTGTACTTTCTGTATAACTATACTACTATCATTTCGCTTATTGATATGTTACTTCCCTGCATGTACTCTATCCGATCATGTTAATAATGCACTTGCTTGCCTGCCTTCCCCCCGGCTTTGCCTCAAGCTATGATTATTGCGAGTGATAGCGTCGTTATGAACTTTTATATCTAAATACTATGGCCTCTCTGGTACTAGTTAACTTGTACACGCTAATCCCATTCATCTCCATCTCTTATGTCTCATTAGCTTTGACATATAATCATCACAATTCCCCTCGTCTTATGTCACAATCACTCACATGCTTAGGCCAATCGGCAACTTGACATTCCCTTGAACAGTATGGCATAACCATACATCTACTGCAGACAGATAGATCCACACGCTCATAATCTTTCAGACAACCGTAGCATATGCCCATCTTTGGGATTGTCTTCCTTACCTCTACATGCATCTTCTTCAAACATTTGCAAGTTGTTCTTTTGCGGTAAAACTTCAAACATTCACGTCTGCCACCGCCACTACTAGTATAAGTATTTAGATCTAACCACTTTGATCTTATCACCCGTGAATGCATGGCTGATTCCAAATCATCTATACCCATATAATGTTCAAGAACCAAAATAGATTGACCAAGGCATATAGGCCAAGTCACGTCAGATGATCCCAGCAACAACATATTGGTTCCAATACGTATCAATATATCTATTAACAGCTTCCTGTAACTTTCATTGTTCCATATCCGCCGATGTGTTTCAAATAGATTCCTCAAATTTGCTGATACTACCATATTTTTGTGTATATTTATAATAAACTGATCAATGAAACTAATAACGGGATGATCACCTGATACTGATAACAAATCACATCCATGATTACACTGATTTCGCCTGCCACAAAATCTCCGCCAAAAGGAATTAGCATCCGCTCTCTCGCTCTCCACCTTCTTGACCAGTTGTTTTGCTTTTCTATCCTTCCCTTGTTTCTTTTTCTAGACGCCGGCATTGTTATTATATTCGTATCAACCTATTATAGAGATAATAGTGAGAGATTATTGGCATATAGAACTATCAAAATGTTATGAACAAGTATCAATCATCATATCATATATCATATATCAGACTAACACATCATCTACCAACTGCAACTCACCTACGCTTTTTGCAATAATTGCAACAATTTTGGATATCATTCTCAAATCTCAAATCATCTCTCACCGACATGAAGAAACTAAGTAACCGTGCAATAATTATCACACTCGGCTTATAAGCAGTCCCAAACAATGGAGATGGCGCCACCACAACAAACAGCAACCCTAACACTCAAACAAGCCATAATGAACAATTGAAGCTGAAAATTGGCGATACAACCGCTCCTCAGTGTAGTTGCTATTTTCTCCTTTTGAGTTTGTTGCTCGACTGGCGTAAATCTAAACAGTAACCATCATAAAGCAGATAGAATCATTGTATATGATATCGTAATAATATTCTTATATATTGGGAGTAAGCGTCAGCATATCACACCGATAGAGAAGCTATAAAAAAGTGTTATTGGTTGCACCGAAAAAAAGACGTAATGATATTATTGGTATTGATCTATCCTATCCTATTCAATATTAAACCACCATCAAACGAATAAGATAATATATTCTACAAATAATTCCAGTATAATATCGGCTGGTAGTATTAGGTATATTGAACATATGCAAAGTATAGTCCACAAATAACATCGCAATAATACACATCACAATACAATATATGCCGGCATCAAGGAAACGAAATAAGGGCAATAGGATAGAAAGGCCAAAAAGGAAGAGACAGAGAGATTAAGGGTGCGTAATCTGTGGCAGATATGGACTGTGAATGAAGAATGTGACCACGGGTGCACCGTGGATATACCAGACGATCATCCGATTTCGAGTTTTATGGATACTCTCTTCACTAATGCTAAGAGAAAAATGCATATGCTGCTCCAAATTTGATCGATACATTCCCAATACACCCCGAAGTATGGGAAAACGAAAATAATAGGAAGATAGTATTAGATTTATTGGTTTCTATTGGAACAAATTTGATGTTGAGTGATGCGTGTGATTGGGATCAACGGTCTTTGTATATGGCAGTTGTAATTGTTGTACTTGAACATTATGATGTTAAGTGTAAACAAACTATCCTCACCAACCCGATTGTTGCAAAGAAGAGAAGAGATCTTTATCCTAGTCGTAGTATCAGGCGCGATGCGCTAAAGTTTTACCGCAAAAGAATAACATGTAAGTGTTTAAAAAAGATGCATTTGGAGGCAAAGAGAATCCAAAAGAGAGGCGTCTGCAACCATTGTAGAGAAGAGAAGGACCGTGAACTGTTACAAGTTTGTGGTAGATGTTTGGTTACCCAGTACTGTTCAAAAGAGTGCCAAGCTACTGCTTGGGTTGCTGCTTGGCCTGGACATAAAAAAGATTGTGATTTTTATGTCAAAGCTCAATATGAATACAATCGAGTCACTACATAAGATAATCGGTAACTACATATCGGTTAAATAAATCCGTGATTGTAAAAAAGATAAAGCATTAGTTGATTTCAAAGTGTCGATATCTTTTATCATTTTGATTATCTTTAGTATACATAAACTACCCCAAATGTATCGCACTTTATTGCGGCACTTTGTTACTGTGGCACCCTTCAATCCAAAAACGTATGATTATTTGCAACATCAAGTCTATGACATACCATGTGCCTCCTCTCTAACTTAAAGTTATGCACCCTCCACTTCTGAATTCTTGGGTGAGATAGTCCTCTGTACCTTCTTCTCTGGTTCACCGCCCTCCAACGCCTTACTAACACCCGTACTACCAAATCCACCAACACCTCTTTCCGTTTCTGTTAATTCCTCAACCTGCACGGCTGGTACCATACTAATCTGTTCTAATATTAACTGCGCGATACGATCACCTACATTAACTTCAAAGTCAGTTTGGCCAAAGTTGAATAATACGACTCCGACATTACCTCGATAATCGGCATCGACTACTCCTGCACCGCAGTCGATCATTTTCTTAACTGCTAATCCACTGTTATTTGTATTGTATTGTTGGTTGTATTGGTTGATATTGTTTATTGCATTATAGATACAGAAAGTGACCAATGACACATCATATGTGCATTTTTGTTTTGTTTGGAATATATCGATTGGATTGCAGAACGGCAGTTGATGATAGTTTAATAGAACAGTATAGAGAGTGTGAGATATGATATCACGTCTGCGGCATACAATCAGCTCTATGGTGTACCAACCATCTAAAGATGGTGCACCTTCCCAACTCTCATATAAAAACTCACCTCCTAGGAGCAATTCGAGCATACGTCCCATCAGGACAGGCAATACTTAAATCAGTCTTAACAACGGCACGTCCACCACTTGGCACCACTGTCTTTTCAGCCGAGGATAAATCAAATCCAGCAGATTGAGGTGAACCTCTGACAGGCATTTTAGCTTTGTCGGATAGAAATTTTACTTGTAGCATTTCGTTTGGTTTGAGATTTGACGATGACATGGCAGCGGCGGCGTAGTAGATTGATGAAGAAGTAGATATTATAGAGTGTGTAGTAAAGAGGCACGTATAGGATAGGATTGCCGTGCGGTGGAGTAGGTTGTATGGAGAGAGAATGGTTGAGTTGTTGTGGTGTTTTGAGGTTGAGTTTAGTTTGGGTGAACCGATGATTTTGTAGTTTGCTGGAGAGTAGTAAAAGATACCAACTCTCGATTATTGCCCCAAGCTATCGCACTGCCTCTTCTTCCTACTGCCTCTGTACTGCTCATTATTTGCAAAAGACAACCAATATCAACAATATAATATGACCTCCATCAATATGATGATCCCCGTGCTAGAATCAAGTAGCAGTAAAGATTCTTCTACTGCAAGAGTTCAGCCAAAGCCCTATCGATTGCCACTGCCACCTTTGCAATCTGATGACAATGACAATGACACCAATGACAACGATACAATGGCACTACCTTCTATCAACATTGGAGGAGCATTGTATGGAAACGATGATGGCTTTACTGCCCCTGCAATACATCATTATGACCATATCATACATATTAGATACCGTGAATTACTTCCCGAGTTTCCAGATCTTTCGTTACCCAACAACGACCTTTCGTCATCGTCTACCTCTAAACAAATGACATCTCTCAAACCGAGGATTAGGAGAAGAAGTATTAGTATCAAAGAGAAGAGACCGTTACTAGCTAGAAGTGCCTAGTGTCGGTAGAAGTAGTGGAAGAGAGAGGATATGTGTGAGGATACCAAAGACGGAAAAAATGACACATCATATGATCAAATATTGGATATTTGAATTGTATGAAAAGAGATTCTGTGTTATTAGTCGAGGGTCGTGATGTATGGTATGTATGTTGAGAGTAGTGGTGGAATTATATCAGTAGTGGAACTTAAACTGTGATAGTGAAGAGGCTGTGACTCTAGAAGTAAAAGTTCAATGTATATAGTATCCGTCTTTACTTTACTACTATTCCATAACGAGTTATTCTCAGTAGTCCTCCCCATACTAAGACATGATAACTTCTGGATTGGCCAATAACATTAGCCAAATAGTCTCAACATACACTGTACTATCAATATCAACTTTATCCTTCCCAGCCTCACATAGTAAGTGAATTGGTAACTCGCCTTCCTCATTCACCTCTGCCAAAGATACCAAGGATGTATATTCATCCAAAAAGTATTTGATGACTTCCAAGTTACCTCCCCCACATGCATAATGAAGAGGAGAATCCTTGTTTATATCCAACTGGTCCAAACAAATCCCAAGTTCCCCTATTAGATACTTGACAATCTTGACCGAACTAAACTCACAAGCAATGTGTAATGGGTATACTCCCTTTGGATCAGCCACTTGTAGTGCTAAGGGACTACTCTCGACTAATAGTTTGATTGATCCAAGTGGGGCCTTATTCTTTAATGCATGATGAAGTGGTAACCAACCGTTCTCATCTGGTGTCTCCATGGCTGTGGTATCATTTGCCTCTCGTGCATAGGCAAGCTGATGTGCTTCCAAGAAGTTTATAATATCCAAGTCCGAGGTCTTAAGATTACTTGCAAGCTCAAATGGGATTTGTCCCTCCCTATTACACATATGAATTGCTTGTGGAAAGGCATCAAACAAGGCTTTCACCACTTCGAGATATCCATGGTAAGAACCACAAGCCAAATGTAATGGCAAGCTTTCATCATTTGTCATCTTTGATGCCGCATCAGGATCACGTGCCAATAGCAATTCAACTTTATCTATATTTCTACCCACAGCTGCCTCATGAACGGGTAGCATGCCATACCTATCTTGAGTATTAATACTCTCTGGATAAAGTTCCAACAGATATTGAGCAATTTCAATGTCATACGCCTTGTGAATGGGTAAACTACCAGTATTCGTTCCCACTCTTAATGATTCTGGATATAAATCGATTAGAACTTTGCAGAATTCCAAAGATTTCCTATTGGCAGCACTCCTAACTGCATGATGAATGGGTAGATAATCTAATCCATCCCTTTCCCTCACCAAAGTAGGATCAATTGAAAGCATGAACCGTAAAATAGAGAGTGCGGTTGTATTTGCTAACATTGACATTGGAATCAG
>Ga0214481_100880_pt1 | contig 13811 bp, 13 predicted proteins | sample M1_20Mar14CPVII9_4_FD_165057 | JGI IMG/M metagenome (GOLD analysis project Ga0214481, IMG submission 165057) | Marine eukaryotic communities from Monterey Bay, California, United States - M1_20Mar14CPVII9sort6BwellG10 | ecosystem: Environmental > Aquatic > Marine > Unclassified | place: USA...
CATCAACATAGCTCATGATGATAGGCATGCCGCCACAACCATCATCTAAAGACCTACCATCTCTCACTCTTGAATCAGCTCGGTTGGACAAATCACGATGTACTTTGCGTAAGATGTTGTTTAAAACGATGGCAGCAAAGATAGGGGAAAGTGGACAGCCTTGAGAGAATCCTAGTACTCGTAGTAAGGTTGGTTCGAAGGTATCTTATCATGAACTGACCTGTTAATCAAAAGCATTAGTATCGCCAAAAGCCAAAAAAAAAATTTGGTCTCTTTGCCAATGCTGCTACGTGTGGTGTAGATTGTGTACGCTATCCAACTACATAATAGGAAGAGTTACACTATGGCTGATCCACGAGAGGCACGGTTTCTAGCATCCCAAGCGGAGAGATTGGCTGGTAATAACAATAAGAAGCAGCTTCAGAGTAGTAATAGTAATAATTGCAAAATAAATGACAGTTCACCAGAATTGGTCAATGAAGATAACAATGCAGCTGATACGGTAGACAATACATCTACAAAAGCGCAGAGTAATCAATTCTTTACAAACTTTCGTAAAATATGTTCACAATATCAAGGTCAGATTGATACATTATTATTAGTACCATCCTCTACGTCAGACCTCACAAATGATAGCACAGCAACTACTACATCCACAAACTATACCGAGGCAAAAGCATACTATGCAACATCCACAAAACGTAATGAAGGACAACTTCAACTAAATTCAATATTAAATAATGTACGAACATTACAACGTCATTCATTATCGTCATCATCATCTATCAATACTCATACCGAATCAACTTCAGTGGCCAATACTAATGATAATGATGAACTGCTACAATCTATATTACAAACACCCATGACAGATATTACACAAACTGATATACGATTAATATCATCTGAATTAGATAAGATTATTAAATATATTGATGTAGCACGAGAAATTATCTGCCCAAAGGAAAAGTTTATATTCAAACGTTATAGAAAGGCCATGGCTGAACAGAAAATGTTGGAAGGTGAAAGTGGCATTATGCATAGTACATCAGAAGCGGCTGCCAATGAAAATAACAACAAAGAGAAGGAAGAAGACGAGAAACAGCAGCAAGATAATCTACGTACAAAATATGGCGGTGTACTGGAAGATATGTCGAATTGTACAGTAGAAATATCTGCAAGTGGAACAGTACTACTCAATGAAACAACCCAAGATGATTTGCAATTCTACAGTGCACCACGATCAGTTCATACGTTACACCCTCCTTCTCATACTGTTGTTGAAGACCAAGCAAACGATGAATCTTCATCCTATCTGCTACAAAATCTATCAAATGCAACGATACTAATACACGGATCTCGTCCCTCTTTACATTTACAACACATATATAATTGCAAAGTATACATATCACAACCAACATTAGGCCCAGTACATGTCACAGATTGTATATCGAGTAGTGTACATTGTAGCTGTTATCAATTGCGTATACATGAATCTAAAGATGTTAGATTTAAATGTTGGGTTAGGAGTGGACCAATTATTGAAGATTGTTCGGGGATGGTGTTTGAGGGAGATTATTACTTGGATAATGATGGAACTGATGGCAGTTGTGGTGTAGGGAGTAATCTATATTGGGATGTTAAAGACTTCAATTGGCTTAGGACTTTACGAAAGAGTCCTAACTTTGTGGTAGTGTCTGATACTAAGGAGTCTGCAGAAGCAGTAGTGAGTAAGCAGAAGTCGGAGCCTGTAGTGAGCTCCGTAGAGGCTGCATCGGCTGAAGAAGATTCAGAGGATGAGTTGTAGCTTACCCGTTTACATTTAAGTATTAATAACTTTACATTATTGTTACACTAGTATGCATCATATCTTATATATTGTGTTGATGAACTTGATGACTATGAGTACCATTCGACATTACAAGTCGAAGCTGCAACAAGCACATTCCCATTAGCAGTAGAGCAATTGCAAAGAAGGTATTTTGCATAGTGAAATCACCTACCAACCATCCTAAAACAATCAAGTTGAGAGGTAAACGAAACACGTTATAAATTGCTGACCTTTCAGCTTCAGGCACGATTGTTGCCTTTAGAGTGCCGATAGCTGGGAAATACGCGCCGATACAGAACTCGTATAACAGCATTCCAATGAATTGAGGGCTAAGAGCCGACGAAGTGACCTTGCTTGTTGATGCAATTGCTAAACAAGATATAGATGATAAAGCCAGGATCCCAACTAGACTCATTGAAGCCGATACACCAGCATTTGACAGGCGAGAGAAAGCTATAGATCCAAGCATACAGCAAACCATAAAGCTAGAAAATATCCAACCAAATGGCAACTCGCTGTCTTCTTTCTCTGCACCTTCAACTAATCTTCCATTTGACAGATCAACTTGTTCCTGTAGTGATGTTAAAGCTGGCGACCATAAGAAGATAAATATGTACATGGTACCCTCAAATACACTTCCAACAATGCAACAGATAAGTATGGTTGGAGTGTTCCACACCGTACTACATCCACTTAGAAGAGCAGAGAAGGCTCCTCCTATTTTGCTTCGACTTGTATCAACCTCATCGTTTGCAATTAGTTTGTATTCTTCGCCATCTTCAAACACAACAGAGGAGTGTTTCTTCAAGAAACCTTCACTGTATTCTCTAACATTAACTCCGTCATCATTACTGTTAGAGGAAGATGCCATCTCATTTTTAAGCTTTGAAGTAGATGCTTCCCCATAATTTTCTTCCCACTGACAAGCAATCAATGTTCCGCACATCAACAAAGGTATCAAGCACGCATCAAAGGCTGATATGTAACCACCATAGTAGATTGAAGATTCATTTCCATATAGTGGTCTCATTTTGCCACTGTTCGAAACGACTATATTAGCCAATACACCACTACCAATTGCAACTAAAGAACTACCATACATAGAAATGGATAAGCTCTTTGATAAATATTTCTCGTCGTCTAATCCTCGTTCTCTGTGCGCCCCTATCAGCCATGATTCAAATACACTAAACAGCAAGCTTGTGGCTATACCTCCGCCAACTCGACCCAGTAGTAAGACATGGAAGTGTTTGCAGTGTTTCGCCAGTACACTACATGTGTAGGATAAGCAGTAGCATAAACAAAGTCTCTTTCTTCCGTAAACATCTGCCAGACCGCCAACTATACTTCCCAGTATCATTCCTGAGCCATATCCAGCTACAAACAGATGTGCAATGTCACGTTGTGTATACCCATAAGAGGAATAAAGTGCATATTTATACGGTCCTTGTAACCAATCGGCACAAGTTGCAAAGAGATATGCTGGTAGATATACCTGTAAAAGTTTGTTGTGTGTTATATGTTGTTGATCTTTTTGTGTATCATTAATTTGTTTATCTTCATCTTGTATAAGTTTGTCTTCATCTCTAAGATATGATGTTCTCCTTATTCTACTACTGAAATACCTGTATAATGAGGGCAACATTGTTAATAGATTAATGCCTAAGAGTATATAAAATATATACACATAATCTTCTTCAGTACTATTTATATCGGTATTTGATGTGGATATTATTGTTCTTAAATTATTGCAGATAAATGATGTAAATTTATGTATTGTATTGACGAATAAGGTAAATAATAACGTCGAATATTCACTAAAAGAAGTACCCAGGTGTTCGGATTTATTGTCATTGCTCATAACTTGTGTCGTGTTGTACTGTGAAATTGTATCATCATGAGATATTTGCTTAAAATGTATTTTTGCCATTGATATTTGCAATACTATCCAAAGAAATAGACAAATACCAAAGAATATATAAAGTAAACAACTAGCGAAGCATCTGTTGTTGTGTTGTTGTTTATTGTCATTGTTTTGAACTGTTTTTGCATGTCTCCGTCGACTTAACTTCTCTGGCGTAATGACCACAGCAGTTGCCGTTTCCATATCAATTGATCCTCTTCTATGAGTACTCCCAACATACTCGACCGCCATGGTTGATGTTAACCGGGCGAATAGATACTTAGTATCGTAGAACAAAAGGCAATAATGAATGAGAAGAGTGTAAGCCGGCCGTAAGCTAGAGGGGGGTATCCTTTTGGTATCCTCAATTGTTCTATCTTTAAATACGAAGCCTGATATTGCAGTACTAAACATATTGTATATGCATAACGATAAGATTTTATGTGTTTTCTAATTTACACTAGTATCTCTTCAATGGTACGGTCTCATCTCTAATAGAAAAGTAGTCCAAATAAGTATCAGATCAGTTCATCTTTTCATTATTGTTTTCACAAAGCAAGCAATCTTCTTCTCACTCACAACATTTTACGACCACTAGTACTCTCTGATGATACATAAGAATCTTCTACTCTCCATTCAGGTGGGGCATTAGCCCATTTCAGTATACGGCAGTAAACTCTTCTCACTGCCGATCCTCCTCCACTCCTTACTGCTGATTTGAGTGCTAGATATCCAAAGGTACCACCACAAAAGAACAGAATAGCTGTTTCCTTGGCTCCAAATGTTTCACCCCATACTATTAACCACATTGCTGACAATAATGTGAAGAAGAGTCCAATAACTCCTTCGGTTTGTATAGTAAAGGAAGATTCACCCAACTCACGACCAAATGCCAGTCCACACAATCGAGAAGCCGGTATAGACCAAAGAAACAAGAGTCCACGAACGAGATTCGCCTTATTCTTTGAGTCGGAATCTTCAGCTAGTAACATGTCTTGTACAGCGTGTCTGCCTGCATGTACTAATCCAATTGTGCTACTCGTCGTGTCACCGATACCATTTAGTGTACGCGGTGTAATCTTTAGCTCGTTTGCAACACTTTGACTACTTAGTTGACCCAACACACTGACAGTTGTAGGATCTTGGACCTCATAGTAAAAGCGTACATCTCCTGCAGTACAGCTTGGCATTAAATCGCCAATCTGCCAGTCAAATAATGATCCCTCAAGATATTGAGCAAAGTAATTGAATAGTTTTGATGCCGTTTGTGACTCGTATGCAGAAAAGAAGTGTCCTCCTTGCCCCACATAGACAAAGTTATCGTATGTTGCGGCTGGAGAGTTGGGTGTATCTTTCAATACCTGAAGTGGTTCATATCTCGTAGGACGAGTTGATTCAAAGTAAGAAAAGAATCGAGAGAACATTGATGGAGGTGGCGTTTGACCATTCGGTGTAAACTCGACGCGTCTATATGGTTGTTGCCTTATACCAGACGACAACATATTGGCATCAAGCTTTGCATCAATTGAACCTCCTTTCTTCTTCTTATGGTGAATATCTGTATCTCCTTCCCCCTCCTGAAATGTTAACTTTGCATCTTTTGCGGGCATTACTGATGATGGGTAAGGGTCTCGCTGGGGATTGTGATGTGCTCCCGGTTGATCAAATAACATGCTATTAATCCGATGATTCCGCCAACTTTTAACATAGTTGTATTCCTTGATACAATTGCATTGATAATTCTCCTCTTTAGTCGATCCGTCCTTTGCTTTTACAGTTCGTGTGCACGTTTCACATCTTTGTGATTGTAATTCTTGCCATTGACAATACTCAGTATTTCTTTTCAAAGTTAATGCACCAGGTATTGATACATTCATGTCACTATCTGTAGAGATGGTATCAATGTGTGATGATGTACCATGCACTAATGTATGTGGACGTAGTGATTGCAATGATTTGGTAGTAACGCCGCCATTATTTAACTCGACAATGTCGGAATCCAATGCATCACTCAACGTAATATATCGTGTGTGTCTAGATCGTTCGGAACCGATCAATATCAATGGCGGTATAGTGAGTAGCATAACAATGAATAGCACAGAGCATATTCCACTTAAACCACGATTATCGTTTGCACCCTGCTTATAATATGTTCTTCCACGCCGTGCCGTGGGCATTGTTCTCATGGTTGTCATTTTAGTTTTATATGAAGTGGATATGTATGTCGGCTGGTCGGAAATGGTTTGGTATGGGTAATTTTAGATGTTATGTTTGTGTGTGTATGTCGACTTTCTTTTATATCGCTTTGGTGGTATAGTACCCTTTATTTTCTTTCTCTCTTGTGGATATGAATCAATTAGTAATAAGCCGTAATTATGAGTGGAAATCGTCAATAGAGCAACCATTCATCTAATCTTTCGAGATCTTTTGTCAGGATACCTACCATCGTATCCTTTTTGGATATCAAACCGCTTATAAGAATAAAACTTACTTACTCACCTTTTCCTCTCTGCCTCTATGTCACTACCACCTTGAAATGGCGTCTACTACGAGCTGGAGCAGTGATCTATTTGGTCCAAAGATATTGAAAAAACCTAAAACAAGTGGCGTTCCAACTTCAACCCAATTTAAAGGGAAGAAAATAGTAGCAATTTACTTCTCTGCTTCATGGTAAGGTTTGTGTGCACGTCTCATGCTTGTTTGTTGTAATGTGTAGGGTGGATGTATATGATGTACGTCTCGAAATTACCATCAACTTTTACGAGGTATTAAATCACCACTGCAATGATAGATTGATCATGAAAAAATATATACAACATGAACCCCGAAGCACTCAGACTAATATTATTCACAATTGCATCCAATATAAACAAACATTCACATATATCATGTTCCCATCCTCTTATACAAATACTTGATAGGTGTCCACCATGTCGTACATGTCCACTACTGAAAGAATTTTACAACACTTGTAAAGATGATGTTGAGGTAGTGTTTGTTTCGAGTGATAAGGATGAGACATCATTTTCAGAGTATTATGGAAAGATGCCATGGCTTTCAATGGTACCAGGATTTACTAGTGCCATACATAGTGATCAACAGGCTAAGCTTGCTAATATGTTTAAGATTCAAGTAAGTAGTTATTTTGATATGATATGAATGTATGAAATGAACATACGGTATGAACATACGGTATGAACATATATGAACTTGTGCAATAGTTACTTACATACTTTCCTTTGCAATTTATTTAGGGCATTCCTTCTGTGATTGTATTGGACGCGAAGACAGGAAATTTTATATCTGATAATGGTCGAGCTGAAATCATGCAAGCTACTAATGATGAATCAAAGAAGGCTTTAGTACAGAGTTGGTTATCAAAGGAAGCTGTTCCCGTTGAGCAAGCTGTGTTGGGCCAAGGTGGTGGAGCAGACAATCTACTAGTAAAGGTATTGAAATACATTATACAAAGACCAGCGTACATGGTAGCAATTTTTTACTTTATCAAGAGATTTCTTAAGATTCTCGAAGAGATGGGTATGGATGAAGAGAATAAGGAGCTTTAAATGTTACTTAGTTTATTATTACTAATACCTACTTTTGATACCGAATACCTACTTTCTCTATCTGTCAAATCTTTCACTCTGTCAGTTCCCTTTTCCTTGTGTTTCATATCAGATTGCAAGCAGTCGTCAGGTTTCATCTCATAGTCCTCTGCATTTGGAAATAGTATCTTCCTTGCAACCATTAGCTCTTGGTATGCTAACACAAATAACTCTTCGCGTACATCTATCCCATCCAACGTAATATGAGAAACAAACGGATCTTCAATTTGCCTTACACATTCAAATAAACAAGTCAATGCTAGACTTGTAATGATACCAAGTGCAAGGCCAAGTGCAAGCGAGTTGGTTTCAACTTAAGATACAGAAGAACAGTATTAAGGGGTTAGAGACTGGTTAGATACATGATCGTTTTACACAACTTATATCTCGACAAGATGACACATAAAGACTTACTGGCTACTTGGACGTATGTAGTGGCATAGAATGGTGGCAAGAACAAAGAGCACAGTCTCCCAAACACTCTCAAGACTTGTAGTGTACGATATTCCTTCACTACTCTCAACTCTTCCACTGCAGTTGTTGCTTGATTTTCCCACTGCCTAATCCTCGAAGCCTCATTGCTGGGCATTCCACGATATTTCAAAGCCTCACACAGTTGTGATATCATAATCATACGTCCATATATGTTGTTTGTGAAGATTATTCTTCCACATGTTAATATCTCACTTGCTTCTTCAATACCATTCTTAGTTACTCGATGTCTTGCCCGGCTTGAATCAGGCAATGTCAAGTATGAGTACAATGAATCTGATAGATTTATTAGATGACAAAGAACTGTTTCCGAGTGATCCATGAAGTCAATACTCTTTGTTGCTTTTGAAGAATTGACATCATCTCCTCCAGTAGCAATGGAACCATACACTGATATTTCATCATTAATGTTCTCCACGCATCCTCTCCTTCCCTCATTCTTGTGACATGATCCCCAATCCCAAGATGAATGTGCTACATATAGATTGTAAACTGCAGATCTATAGGATGCCAGTGATTTCAAAGCTTGTTCTCTTCTAGTAAAACCCATTGTGATACTTTGACCGAGAGGAGTAATGACTGCAAATGATAGTAACACACTCGGCAAATTACCATTCCACTCAATATCGTCTGATGGATAGTAATAATATGCTATTAAAGTTGCACCGACTGTAAGTAACGCCCCCACGATTGATTCTAATCTAATGAGCATAGTGACAGATATTTTTATGTGTGAGTATGTATTCAATATGAATAACAGAATGATATTGGTTGGAGGTATTTCATGAGCATGATCTTCAAGTTGTTTAGTTTCTATCTGTTTGTTAGTAAGAAAGGTTGAACGTTTAACTACATCACGCCGGGTGTATGGAATTGTTGATATTGCAGTAGTGGATGATAAAAGAGGAGTTCTTAGCTCTTCTTCGTTTTGGTGGTTATTACCATTATTAGCGGTACCTCTCTCTATTTCTGATGTTATTGGTAATGGCTCCATGATACTGTATCTGATATATATTATATGTGAAGAAGAAGCTAACTGATAATTCTCCTGATAGTGGGCATGACGGCAAGATAGCAAGAGGTATCTGGAAGAGAGAGCTCGATCTTCGTTTACTCTCTAAAATCAAAGTTTAGTACCGCAAGGAAATGACCCCAAAACGACACTTTGATTGAGGCTACTCGATTATTCAACTACGCCACTACCAATGATATCATTGCAATGATTAGTAGTAAGAGTATATTGAGATTTATTTAGACTGGAATAATCCTTTCCTTCGAAACCGATGCTTCAAAGTAGGAGAATAACACCGTATCAAATTTAATAACATACAACATCAAACTCATAATATAAATCATTATTTGCAACATGCAGCACCGATATGGCTCAGTCATTCTTATAATGCTAGCAATAGCTTGCCTCGTATGGCTACTAGGTGACAACAACAATAACTATATATCAATATCAATAGGTAATGAGAGTCATCGTCGTTTATCTAATTCAATATCACATTATTCAGATCCTCGATCAACGTCATTACGATCATCAAATAATAATATCACGTATAGTCCACAAAAGTTTGTTATATCCATTGATCAACTTACTGCTATCAAATCTACACCGCCTACAATTACACATAGTTCTCCTATTGATAATATACAAGATGTGGTAATAGATGTAATCAGTTTAGGATCACAGACTAGACCAGAATATCTCACATATCAAACTAAAACATGGTCAACACATCCCAACATACGTCACTTTTGGGGATTAACTGAAGAAGGTGATTACAATCCACACTGCTCAAATATAGACAAACATGATTTAGATATATCAATTGAAAGATGTAAATCACCAATGGGTTGGGAATCTGATATAGAAGGATTTAGATCTCAAGCCTATGGACAAGCTGGTGGATCACATGCACAAGAGAATTTATATGGCACATTAGGAGGTGGGGTAGCTAGACTGAAAAAGGCAATGGAGGATGCACATAAGCATAAAGCGGGATGGTTCTGTGCTCAACGACGAATTGGACCTGCTTTAGGTTTACTTCAATCGGTATATCAAGATAATGCAACATCCATACCTGATATATTAGTGCTAGTTGATGATGATACATCAGTTGATATTGAGAATATGAAGGATCAAATGTTTCAAAATGGTACTGACGATTCATTGATTGGTGCGGCTTGCTCCTTTGGTCGTGGAGGCATACAATTTGCCTATGGAGGATACGGCACCTTCTTGAACAAAGCAAGTATACTCCCTTTACTGCAACCAATATACTGTGATGAAAGACAAGATGATAGCAATAAATTCATGCAATCTACATGTGATAATTTACAGCAGAATAGAGTTGGAGAGATTGACGTCTTTGAGAATGGAGATAGTATCTTTGATATCTTCTACAAGTATGCAGCACGTGCAGACTACTGCATGCACAGTGATTGGCTGGTTGGATATATAGTGACGTATTATGGAGGTGGAATTAGTCAACTAGTTCATAATAGTGCAAGAGGGAACAAATGCAGTATTGATATATGTGATGAGAAGAGTGTTACATGTCATAATCAATCTCCAGTGGATATGGCAGAGTTTGTCCAGAAACATCCTCAAAATGTTGATCAAACAGAATCTATAACTTAGTAATTCATATTCTTTACACTATTGATGTATTGTCTTCATTCTTGGCACTACTGATACATTGAAACCCTTCTCCATTATTATCAATCTCATCCATACTACCAAAAGAGGAGGCTGTTGTTGAATTGTTTGTGCCATCTAATGTAGATCTATCTCCTTGCTCTTCATTCTTTTTATCTCTTCTTGCTTGCATTGATCGTTTGCCGCTATTGATCACAAATCCAACATCTGATGCGAAGTCATTAAAGGCAAAGCCAGGGCCTTCGTAGAATCTAGCCTTATAGGATGGACACCATTCCTCTGCTGGGAAGACACACCAATGAGCTGAACTGAAGAATAGCATTTCCATACAAATGAGTATCTGTTGAATAGATTTTGCAGAGTAACCGTCTGATAAATCTTCATCATCGCCATCACTATTATTGTCAGATGATGCATGGAAGATAATACTAATGGCCAGCCCCTGCCAGAAAGTTAGAAATACCACGCCTTTTATGGTTAAGAACTTTGCAAATGGTTGACACCAGGCTAGATCATCCCTCACTGCGTGATAAAACTGTATACAAAGGGATATTATGTGAGTCTAAGTATAGTCTCTCTCCTCTTAAGCAAACGATGTAAGAAGTACTCACCTTTAACAAACCAGAGAAGGCAAGAAAGACAGATATATTCTCAATCATAACTACCACCAACTGAGGTGAATAAAAGTAGTCCCATCCATCGGGAGAAGTTGTTGTTGATTCAAGTACAAACATCAATATGGCGGTTACCGGGCGGAAGAATACAAACTGCATTGACAATACTTGACACTCTAGAAGTACGGCAGATGCAAATGCAGTATTACTTTCCTCGGGAGGCGGATGAAACAAGCAGTGTAAACATCTGTAAGGACTCTTCAAATGTTCAGTATGACGTGCTAATGCTTTCACCGCTGTATCTCTGTCTCCCTTTCCCAAAACTGCAATTAGGAAACTCAAGAATTGATAGATGACATAGGCTTCATAGAAATCCTTTACTATTGAAAGATATGGTTCTCCGCTTGGTAATATTAAACTTAGAAATGATGTTACTGCATAGATTGGAGACATCCAAAGAATCGCTAATTTTTTCTTTGAATCAATGGTTGGTTCATCTGTCTAAGATGAGCTGTCATATGAAACATTGTTACTAAACATGATAATAGTGTAAATGTACCTGCAATATTGATTATTGTAAAGTCTTTTTGTTGTGAAACTTGCTGTTCAATCTCTTGATTGGATGATGCAATTTGTCTGTACATAGATAATTGAGAGGCATATATATGTTTAGATTAGTATAGTATACATATCATATGCAGATATTAATATACTTACTCTTTCAAATCATTAATCTGTTGTTGTTCGGATGAAACACGCAGTGATACCGCCTGCAGTTGAATAAATAACAATACAACAAAGGCACTTAAAATAAGTATTGGTACATATCGGCCTATATTTGCAAGTAGGTTTTTATTTGACCGACGGGATGAAGGCTCCACTGCCGCTGCCTCATCAGAAACAGAAGACTCTTGCCTCAACTCAGAGAACATTGCCGTTGGAGAGTGTTGTTGCTGCATATGAATATGATAATAATATTATATTAGCCGTGCACCTTTGCAATAAATTATTTTTAGTAGGGTGTGGTTGGGATATTATCATGCGGCAGCTGCAGGCCTACTATCTTCTAATGATATCTCTCAATTATATGTGTAGTTATATTCAATCATCAAAGTATGGTACTCATATTATATGATTCATTGAATAATGCACATGCATGTAAGTGCTACACAGTTTGTTTTATTGTTCCAGTTATCTAAAGACTCCCAATTCAAACCGCAGACTTTATTTGGGGCAAGACTGGGTGTTTGATGTTTGAGTACATTCCTTACCATTAGGAATATTGCAATGGATTGTGCCTCAGAGTATCTTTATGGGATCATTTTCCTTTTAGTTATAGTGAGGCCATTCTTAAGCTATAATTTAAGCACATTAAATAACGAAGTAGGTAGTAGTTCTTGTGATGGATATGCTAAGTTTACTTTCTTATTTGGATTATATTGCGAGGCACCTTTGCATATAGGTTGGTGGCAGTACATCTTATTATTTATTTTACCGATAACAACATCAAGTGTAATCTTGAAACGAAGGAGTGCTCGAAATGGATACATATATACATACAATCAAAGAACAGTTATTAAATCCATTAGTGATAAAAGACGCAAACTTAGAGATATGCTTAATGATCCATTGTTAGTGACTGATTTGGAAGGAAGATACGGTGATTTGACTTCCCTTCGTGAGAGTGTGAAACAATGGGAGATAGATGATTTCTCAATTGCAAAGAAAGAGGCAGACGATTGTCTAAAAGACAAAGGAATGTGGTATGTCCCTTGGATATTCACTGCAAACATGTGGTTATTGATGACAGTATTTGGTACATTATATTGTAGTTTTACTGAAAGTACGTTATTCATTATGACATTATGCTTGGTCAATATTGTTGATAATATGATGATTCAAAAAGCTATAGTTGGGAAAAGAACATGCAATACCTCAAATTCTAGCAATGTAGAAGTTGCTGTCGGAGTTCCTGTTCAAGATGCAGATGTCGGAGTACCAATTAATGATGCAAAAGTGATAATGGTGTAAGGTTCCTGGTGTTCATAATTTTGTAAAGTAGATGGATAAGAAACAACAACAAATTCTAGTTTAGTTAGTCTGCCTTTTAAGATAAAAGAAGGTAGATGTGTGGTAGATGTGTGTACAAATCAATAATATCCACATAAATCAAGCAAGCACGAGATTAGTATGATCGTCCCCACATTACCCAGCATGTAGCTGGTAATCCGCTAGCAATACACTTGGTTCCCTCTGGAAGATCTGGCTGTTTAAATGGGATGCACAATGTCTTGGCGGCCACGGAGGTAGCCGCACGATCATCCTCGGGCCCCTCGCCATGCAACTGCAAGCTCTCCTCACGACTCTTATCCTTAACCCACTCTTCCCAATCCTGATGCTCGCCACCACACCATGGAGTGAGAACTAGATTGTGCAATTCAAGGTTGGGAACAAAGTCCTTCCATTCAGTCACCTGGACTAAATGATCATCACGGAATGCAAGCGCCTTCTTGAACATATTGTCCTGTATCTCTACTAACTTCTTCTCCACTGTACTAGCCAAGTCATCCACGGCAACATCAATCTTCTCACCACCAAATCTAATGACCATACGTGCCTGTTTCTGTTCTAAATCACGTGGTCCAACCTCAATACGAATTGGCACTCCCTTCTGTTCCCAGTGTGCATACTTCCATCCGTG
>Ga0214481_100882_pt1 | contig 13798 bp, 7 predicted proteins | sample M1_20Mar14CPVII9_4_FD_165057 | JGI IMG/M metagenome (GOLD analysis project Ga0214481, IMG submission 165057) | Marine eukaryotic communities from Monterey Bay, California, United States - M1_20Mar14CPVII9sort6BwellG10 | ecosystem: Environmental > Aquatic > Marine > Unclassified | place: USA...
GAGCTACCGCTGCCGCTACTAAATAAATGATCTTCAAATGTATTGGGCTGAAGGTATGTCGAAGCATGAACAATTATATTATCATTATTATCAGCATGTGGAGTTAATTCACCGGGATTGTGTCGAGTTCTATATCCATAGCCGAGAGGTTCGTGATGATATTGTTGATGTTGTTGAGAAGCAGTCTGTTGTTGTTTGTGAGTTGTAGAGGAGGAGGCCACCGCTACTACTGCGACGCTGGCAGTAATATCTAACGTATTACATTGTTATTATGCTATTGACGACGGTTCTATATCATTATTGTTATATTGATAGAGCAGATAGAAGAAAAGAGGCGGCCACCATTGTTCAACTAAAAAAAGTGATGAGTATTATATGATTTTGGTTTTTGCTGAGATGCTTACACGTGGAATACTTTCTCCCTCCCTGCCTGCCAAGATATTGCACTTTGGCCACCACATGCATTAGTTAGCCTCTCGACACTCTGCCCACTTCTCTTACACACACACATAGATGATCTACATCATATGATGGCCAGGGTGTTGGAATTACTGTGTTTGAGGCCTCCCGCAGGGGGAAAAATTGTAGCCATCCCCCAATCTGCGGCTGCGCCTTGATTGTTTGGGGATGGCTACAATTCTTGAAATTAATGTAGTTGATATTTGCATATGCAACATGCCATAATGTTGAAATAAGAGATGGGAGTGAGGTTGGTAGAGTACAGAGTCAGTAAAGTGTCAGCTTGTGAGAGTCAAGAGAGAGAGTCAAGAGAGAGAAGTGGTGTGAGGTGTTGGAGCTAAGCTGTGGCAAGTGAGTAGATATGCAGTGCTGTCAGAATAAAGAGAGCATCTTGGGCATATAACTTACTTTTGATCTCATGTATCTCATCTCTAAAGAGCCCCCTGCAAGGGCAAAATTGTATCCACCCCAATCATTCGGCTGCGCCTCTGATCTTTGGGGATGGATACAATTTTGAGTTAAGAGTGACTAGTTTGTGGTGAAAGTAACATAATAAAGATCACAGATCATAACTTAACTTAACAAAGTACAGTTGATGGACTGATGTGCATCAATCTCAAGTGAAGAGAAAGGCGATGAAAGGAGCTTGACACACTCTGCCACAGTGCAGCCTCTCTGAGTAAGCTCACCTAGCTAATAATGCCAAACATACAATTCAGAAGATGGAGAAGATGTAGATAGAATGGTTGCACACAAAGAGCAACATACAGAGAGAGAGAGAGAGGAAGAGAGAGGAAGAGAGAAGAGAGAGAGAGAGAGAGTAAGGATACTCATCCCATAAAGAGTTTCCACGTGAAAAAGAGCACAAAACAATACAAACAATAACAATATGTACACCAATTAGATGGTCTGGTTTAATTACAAAGCAGAGGACAGCCACAGCAATCTACAAAGCACATTAATACCCTCTAAATAGTCTCTTGTTAGTAGTTATACGCTTGGTAATCTGGCGGCTATCAGGGGCTGTACTGCAAAACGTCAAAATAACGTGTAATGCTAAATACTCAGAAATGACAATGTCAATTAAATTGAGAGATTAAGGTACCGTTGGGAAGAGGAGATCCAGGGCTATCTATAATGGGTATTAACAGCCTCTGAATCCCTCTCAATGAGGAGATATTCAATGATAAAGTGTCAGAACAACAGGCAAGAGAGAGGGTTAATTTACACACACCACATCTTATACAGCAAAATTTTTATGTCACCCAAATTGGACGATGAGACTACCAAAATAATCCTCTTTGAATTCTCTGTTGAATGGTGGTATTATCAACGCTAATAATGAACTAGATGCCGGCGAATTTGCAATTCACGTAAAAAAGTGATGATGGTAGTTCTAGAATCACAATTTAATTCTCTACAATATATTTAATATCGACCTTTGGTCTCAATATTTGGTATTGGATATATAATCATACCAATAATCATCATTAATATCATTATTATCATTCATTAATACTAACATTAATAAGGATTATTTATTTGATTGATTTACCATGCATCGTTTCCGTCATCTTGTTGTTGTTTTGGATGAGGAAGGAGGAGTAACAACAACAACAACCTCATCAAACCTGTTATTGCTTGTGGCTTTGGCGGTAGTTATCCTCATCCATCCGGAATTGTCACAACTTCTTCGTCGTATTAATGTCGATAGTGAGAAGACGATTGTGGAAATCCCGGTGTTTTAATATTGAGTATTGATGGAGTACGGCATATATAAGTGGTGGTGGAGGTAGTAACTTAACACATCATCATCAACAACAGCAACAACAGTAATGATTAATTAACATACGTGAGGTGCGATAACAATACTACACAGAATGCCTATTAATATACGTTGTTATTGACAGTGCAGTCATCTTGGTGGATGCTATTGATGGAGTACGTACGGATAAGTGTTTTTATTATGTTTGATGGTGAAAGTTGGTAATGTGGCGAACGTACTTTAAGATACATAGTAGCGTCAGCCAACACACGGCCACCAAGAAGAACAATACCATACGTATAGTGATCCAATGCAACATGGTAATAGTATACCATCGGTAGTGCACAGAGGAGGGTATGAGGTCGTTCTAAGGTATTAATGGCACAACTCGTCGTCTTTATTTATTTAGTATTGGGTATATATTATCACTAGACGGGGTATGGCACGGCGTGTTAGTTTAGGAGGGTATGATGTGGATTGTATATTATTGTGAGGATTACCATGAAGGTGTCGTTTCATGCAACAGTCAACGACGGGTGGTGGTGGTGGTTAAACAGTATCTCCTCTACTCAATAATAATGGTAATTCAAGAGGGGATACGTTAACAAATCAAAGATACGAATGCACATTACTGTGGCCGGCGGGTGTTTTAGACGACGGTTTATTGTTATGTATGGCAAGGCTGCGGTCTGCGGTGTACGGCATCATAATCATTCTATACACGGTTGTTGGGAAAGGAGGATAGTATAGTATAGTATACAAATCGAAGGGTATTATCTATACAACACTAGTTATGAACGGCAGAAGATCCACATTATGATGGTGTTTTTATACAACGTGGTTAATGTTCGGTATAAGATAGACGATAGGAACGAACAGCAATGGCGGTGCGGCATTATAATATCGGTCAATGACTTAAAAACTAAACATTACTACTTATTAATTGTATACTACTAGCCTCGGCATATAGAGCGCTAGCCAATCGTATCAATACTCCCTGCTTACTTATCACACCATCCAAGTTACAATCCCCACAACTAAACTTAACATCAATCCGTATCCAACACCTCTTCCTATATTACCAGCATCATTTGTCTCAATCCGTATCCTATCCAACTCACTCACACCCTGTATACCATACCCATTATACCAACCAGTACCATGCCATGACTTCTTACCACTCTTTCCTTGGCCTTGACTTTTACTTGATTTAGAACTTTTAGATGACTTACTACCTTTACCACATCCCGACTTGCCAGATTTACCAGAAGAAGTGAATAACCATCCACTACCGCTCCATCCATTATCACATGGCTTTGGTTTGGAACCACTACTGCTGCCACCGTGCCAACTAGGTGGTGAGGGAGATGAGCCGGGCTTGGCAGCTACTCCCCATCCATAATAATCCGGTGTTGGATTAGATGGTGGCGAGGACGGCGGTGGTGGGACGTCATTATCTGGTAATTGTGAAGTTGTAATTGGCGGCGGAGTAACAATAGGCTTTAATGTAGTAGGCCTCAAAGTTGGATTACTCGTAATTCGAATCTCAGGACAACAAGTGGGTATAGCACCCTCCATACTTATACATTGTGCACTACCTTCTAATACATTCGATGCATCAATTAATAAATCTGCACAGACTTTAGAACCAGAACCAACGGGTGTTGATGATGGTACTGTTAATCCTGTGGAACATACTGAACATGAGCCGTCACTGGGTGTTGTTGGCGGTGTCAATAGCGGGGGTGGTGGTGCCATTACCGGACTACTCGTCATTACTACATTTCCACCACCACCAGTAACATTCTCTTCTTCAGTTTCAGTACTACTACTAATTTCTAAACTAACCTGACGTTTCTCTTGTATAATAGTACTAATACCTTCTGAATCTTTTAATTGAAATACAACACACATATTTAATGTATCACCATTGATTGTACTTTGATCAATTGTATATAATAATGTCACTTTGTCATAAACTCCCCTAACGCCCATTCCGTTAGGAATTACCATTGGTGTACTAGTTTCAATATCAATATTTGAATTTATTGGTGTAGTACAATCTGGTTCATATAAGTTGGCATTGAATTGACGATTGGTACCAATTTCATAATTCATTACTAACATTATATCATTGCCGTTAGTATTGCTAATTTCTGATGTCAAGTCGATAAAGTTAATCTCTGCTGGGCCTACTGTCGTTTGATCAATTGTGTCGGTTGTGTCATTGTCATTGTTATTATCACTACTCAGCGTAGGAAAAGGCGTAGCAGGTGGTCTCGTATTAACCACTTTCACAACTGTAGGACTATTAGTCGGACTAACACTCATCTTATCCTTTGCGGCAGTTGGGAATGGCGTTCCCTCTGAAGTCTGCAATACAAAAACAAATGACGTTCCCTCACTACTACTATTACTCTCTTGTTCACTGATTAATAATTTGTACTCAGTATTGGCCACACCAATAAAGGTATGTAAACTGTTAAATTGTGATACACACGCCAAGTTACTAACATCACTACCATTACTATCAGTGCATGTACCTGAATAGATTCGTATACCTAAATTCAAACCAGAATTGACATATGTTTTGTATAGGCCGCTAATTGATGGTATGAAAGTGTACCATACTCCTTGCGTATTAGCTTCTGCGCCGCACGAGGGTGTATTAAAATCTGACGTACTACCGACGGTAGTGGATTGTGTGGCATAGGGTAATGTTGATATTATTGATGCCATTGAACAATTATCATTTGCTGGTGGTCTTTGTTGATCTTGTTGTCTGATTGTTTGGCGGAGAGACGATGAGCTATCGTCGTGAAGTTGAAAGATTCGATGACGATTTATATTTAATAATGATTTCATATCAATTGACTGTTGTTGTTGAGATTTTGATTTTGGACTGTGATTATTATTAGCATTGTTATTGTTATTAGAGTGGTGTTTTGATGAGTGATGATGATGAGATGATGATGATGAGCTACCGCTGCTAAATAAATGATCTTCAAATGTATTGGGCTGAAGGTATGTCGAAGCATGGACTTCAATTAAATCTTTTTTAGTAGCAGTAGTTGCATGTGGAGTTAATTCACCAGGATTGTGTCGAGTTCTATATCCATAGCCGAGAGGCTCGTGATGATGAGAAGCAGTCTGTTGTTGTTTGTGAGTTGTAGAGGAGGAGGCCACCGCTACAGCGGCCGTCGTAGCGAGAGTATAGACCAGCATACTAGATAACGGCCTCTTCATTGCTATACACTTATTGATTTATGACGGTTTGGCTTTGTCTATCAACAAATTTGGCCACAGCTATTCTCTTTTGTTGGTGGTACTAATAAGCTTTGATAGTTAGCGGGAGATGGCTGCGAAAAGTACAAGATTCCGATTGCGCGAAATGATGGTCAAATATATTACAGATGGAATAAAATAGAGAAACACACGGTCAAATGTACTCAAAAAGACTTCAAATATCAGATGCTTTCTTTTCACCCAAGTATAGGATACCAAAAAGATACCACGGATTGCAAAAAAATGACAAATCCGATGTAAATCTCCCCCCTCTTGACGATGAGTTGAGAATCTCCACATCATCTCCACAAGCCATTGATACTACTCAAGATGTCAGAGTTGTTGATTAATATAGACTATACTGAAATATACGAATAGTTGTTATAATTAACAATGCAGCCCTACATAACAACCACCGCTGCAATACTTTTATCAATATTACTATCATCATCAATCGTCAATGCAACAAACACAGAGTTACAATATGATGATAATCAACAGCCCAACCCCGTAACTAACAACAATAAGTTGTCAACCAACAGCCATCGTAGGTCTCTAGAAGTTATAATAGACGATACAAGTCAAGATGTCATTATACCAAATCCACAATATGGCCGTCGTCATAACCAACACCAACAACAACAACGACGGACACTACAAAGTCATAAGCATCATACACTCCATTCATTCGATGATGGTCAATATTCACATCCTTCACTTGACCTCAACCTAGACGTGGAGGGGAAAGAGCTAGGTCCGAATGGATGGCCGAGTAATAGTCACAAAGAGGCAACTAATCATAAACATCATAATCATAATGAGAAGAATGAAGTGCATCATGAACATTTAGTTATTCATAATCATGGTACTAAGCAAGAGGAGACACGTCGACACCTTAATGCTGTTGATTATAGTGATAATGAGGAAGTTGATATATTAGACATAGCCGACTCATGGCTATCATCCTTCAACAATCTCCACACTAATAACAACAACGCTCGACAACTACAAGCAACATGTCCAGGACAAATCTCCTTCATTGACCTATCAGCACCAAATCCAGGTGATGGTAATCAAGCATTAATATTAAATTATCAAATTGGTAATTCGTGTGGATATAATGTTGAATTATTTGAAAATGATTGTACTACGCCTGTGAGTGATATTGAGATTGAGGAATTGGATGCTGTGGAGACTGATGTTGGTGGTGATTTGACCAATGTTAAATTGGAGTATAGGTACGTTAATTTGTATTAGAGTGTGTGGCTGCTGTGCTGATGTGTGTCTTTAACTTTCTTACGATCTCAATCTCATACGTCAAATACTAACCCCTCGTCTTCTTTCTATACTCTATCTTAGCATACCAAAAGAGAACATTGAACAATCAAACCTCTGGTCAGGCTCCCAAGTGGAATTATGTATAGCATTTACTATACTTGATTCACCAAATGGTAACCCAATGTCACAAGAGAAACGTCAAGTATTTATTGAATGGGAAGATATTGTGAATAACGGTGGAGGTGGAAATGGAGGGGGAGGAACGTGTGATGGTGTTATTAACTTTGTTGATTTGACTACGGTAAGTTTATATATTAGGGTTTGCCGATATTGTTCTCCCCAGCGTTTCTGTTTCTTCTTCGTCTAACCCTCATCTCCTCTCATGCACACATTATAACACATAGGCGGTCACTGACGGCAAGACGGACTTTTCATTTGAGTATGATATTGGCAACACGTGTGGATATACTGCCACAATCTTTTACGGACCCGAGTGTGACCAGCCAGTAACAGACGTTACAATCACTGCCGAAGATCCACAAGAAGTTGATGATGGTAATGGCAATACGAACATCATATTAGGATATAGTTTCTTAAATGATGGTATCGAAACTACATCAATTTGGGATGCAACTTCCGAGGAAGTCAAGTTATGCCTAGCATTTACAATTGAAGATGAGAATGGTATTGCAACCTCTACTGAAAAACGTCAATTTGCTATATCATATTCAACATCAACGTCTATACCAACACGTCCACCAATTACACAAACTCCGCCGGTTAATGATGTATGTGTGAATAGTATTGATATGGGAAGTTTACCATACACGGCAAGTGGTACTACACAAGCAGCCACGGCTGAAATTGGAATCACAACATCATTATGTGGTGCCGATGCTACTGCCAATGGTGTATGGTATTCCTATACATCACCAATAGATCAAATCATTACATCAAATGTTAATGCTGGACAAGTATTACGTATCTATTCAGGAACATGTACATCATTAGTATGTTTAAATGAGATTTCGTCAACACAAGATTTCTTTAGTGAGGCAGGTAGTACATATTACTTTCTGGTTAGTAAAGAGTCGTTTAGTGTTGGGTCGGCATTTACTATATCGGCAAGTGCATTTAATGTTCCGACGAATGATGATTGTTTAGATGCAATTACTGTTGGTGCTTTGCCATTTGATGTTAGTGGTAGTACCGAGGGTGCCACGCCTGACTTTAATGATAGTTCTACTAATGGAGTGTGGTACACATATACTCCAGCCATGAATGGTGTCTATACAGCCTCGGTTGACGGTAATAAGATTGTTACAGTATACAGTGGGAGCTGTAGTGCATTGGCATCCGTATCAAGTGGTAGTGGAAGTTCATCAAGTTTCTCAGGCCAATCGGGATCACAGTATTGGATGTACATTTCCGAAAGTGAGTTTAGTACTGGATCCGAGTTTACTTTTAGTATGCGTCAAGACGGCGGTGGTCCAGTACCTGCTACACCCTTCCCAACGTTTAGTAAGGCGACGGACGCCCCGACGATTGATCCAGATGTTCCACCACCTCCGGCTCCTAAGGAACCCACCTTCTCGCCCACGGTCACGCCGACGATTAGTGATGATGATATTGTAGTTACACCGCCCACACTGAAACCAGTGTCACCACCAACAACGTTCAGGCCAACTGAAATGGTTAATCCACCGTTTGTCATATGTACGGTATGTTCCAATGGCATTACTGTCCCACCCTCAACACCTGTTGGTCAAGGAGGCAAGACTTGTGGCACGTTACTCGAGGATCGAATGGATGTTGAGGAAGGTAGTGCTGAATGTGCAAATATGAAGAATGCCGAACCAACTTGTTGCCCAAGTGGTGTGGTCGTTACACCTCGACCTACTCCCGCTTACATCTCACAACCTCCATACGCTTGGGGTGGCGGCGGTAGTCCTCCAACTCCTCCGCCTTATGCTTGGGGAGGTACTAGTGACGATCATCCATCTACTGATAATGGATGGGGTTGGCACGCCTGTTCTAGCAAGAGTAGCAAGTCAAAAGCATCAAAGATGTTCAAATGGAATGAGAAGTGGAGTAGATCATCATGGGATAACTACAGTAATCCACCGCCTCCAAAAACATCTTGGTCATCTAGCTCATGGTGGAGTAAGTCAAGCAAGAGCAGTAAGAGCAAGAGTAGTAAATGTTATCATGGTAAGGCAGCCAAGGCCAAGTCTGATAAGAGTTGGCATCCTGCTGGATGGACTGTACAAGGAAAGACACCCAAGGGTGATTGGAATGGTGACAGAGGAGATTATTGGAATTACCATCCAATAGATATGGCTTGGTCTACGTCTCAAATACAGAAGTTACAAGCATTACCAAAGCCAAATGACGCATTGGGTATGAGATATAGGATACAAGAGCTACCAAATGATGCATCCAGAGTAGGAGGAAGAAGATGGTTGCCTCTTGTTGCTATTGTTGCCGGTGTAGTAGGGGTTAGTTCTTGGTTGATATAGGGGGTTTAGTGTAAAGTTTGCTTGATGAGTGGGGATAGGTGGGGATAGTTGTATGCTCGTGTTAAGGGGGAAAGAGATTAATGTTCATGTATAATAAGACGTTAGTAAAGCATCATCTAGTTTAAGATCATATTATGTCAATCTCCTTAAACAAGAAGAATATCATGGTATCTCAAAAGGATTCGATTAGTGAAGTTCTCAACTACAACTACAATAGCAGTCCTCTGCCAGTCTCTATCCGTGGCCAGTCCATCGTATGAATACCAGAAAAAAGCGCACCAGATGTGTACTCTTTTATAAGATCACTAGTAGATCAAAGATAATAAACCTATTAGATACACGATACCTTCACAACAAAGAGCATTAGAAAATGAACTATCAAGTACATTTCCAGTATATCAATAGTATGATTCTATATCACCAGGTTGAGTGCGCATGCTATATTCTCTTCTTGATTTCCTCCAAGTGTAATGTCCAAAAACGAGTTTTCAGTAATGAAATCTAATATCACATAGTAAGATTGAGTAAGATTGATGACTGCCGGGGATATCAATTGCATTAGAATAATAAGCAGTTCGTAAACGAGGATGTAGGAAATATATCAGATTTTTTTTTATTAGTTAAACTCTTGTGTTGATATAAATATCGAGGTTACCTGCTATTGCAAAAAAGTACACATCTTATGCACGCACAAGTGTTAAGTGTTCCACTATGATGTTATCAGAATAAGTCAGCTCGTATTATATAAATTAGTGTGTAGGTATTACAAGTTATCATGAGTGATGAAGAAGAAATTGAAGCAGTAGTTGCTAAAGAAAAAAAGGTTAAAGTATTGCAACAACAACTGGCGCGTGTGCGTGAAATTAACAAACAATCAAATGAAGAGAACAAACGATTACTTGCTCAAAGGGAACAGTTGATAAATACACAACTAAAAAGCATCAAAGATATTGTCAGTACGCAAGGTGTAATACCAGCAACTATTTTACCACTAGAAACCCTGCACTTAGTTAGAGAGTCAGCTCCGGATATATTTGAGAATAGTATTGATTGGAGTGGAGCGTCGAAGGTGCAAGAATCTTTCATCAACAATACAGAGCATCCAATATATATCAGCTTTATAGATGAAGACGGAGAAGTTTTGGAATTAGAAACAACAATGAACGAGGGAACTTCCAACGTATTTGATAGATATGCATGTAAACAACGCACACCATTCTTACTCAGCCGAATTATGTACGAGTTTAGATATAACGGCAAAGTGGTACCATTTGTTAAAATTGGAAGTATTGTATTTGCCAGTGATGGCAATGCCATTATATATGTTACGACCAGATTACCCAGCAAATCAGACTTCGATAGTAGAATCATTCCCAACATTCCAGCATTTGTCCAAAACCACCCACGTTGCTTCATTGATAATATTCTAGTCTCTTGGGGAGATCAACCCATAGTTATTAAGGACTATTTGAATGGGGATACTGGTACGTTTGTCTTAGAATATACAAGCTCTAGTGAAGCACTTGAACTTGATGCATATGAGTTTATCCGAATTCTACAGAAGTGTTACTCGGAATTAAATGGATTTTATCAAGATATCAACGTGTACTTTGGACAATTAGTATCAAAATATGAATCTCAAGTTGAACAGTTGAATACTGATCAACGTCTAGATAAACCAAATGCAATAATACTACGAATGATTAAAATTAGGCAACAGCTGTATCGATTATTGAGCCTCATTAGTTCAGTTACAGACATGAAGCTTGATTCTTACTCTGATAGACTTAGGGGATTGCTGCCAATTTTATCCGATGAGATGAAGATGCATGCATCAAACACATCTCTTCATAAAGTGAAGAAGCCTTTGTTGGAATCAGAAGATGTCGTCCGTGTCAAACGATGGCCAAACAACGATAAAACCTTGGAACCTTCTTGGGAAAAAGGGACTATTACATCATACACTGAGCATGAGGATATTGATGGTTACGGCCCTCGTCGAGTTTATAGTGTGGAGTTTGACAACGGAGAGTGCCGTTCAGATATTGAGGACTATCAAGTGATACCAGGTAAAGAGTATAAGTATAAAGATAGTCATACTGGAGATGGGATAAAAAAAATCGTTGATGAGGACTCGAGTGATCCCTGGGCAAGGGAAGTAGGGTGGTACAATGTGGATATTAAGGGGACGGAAGAAACTTTTGTACATATGTCAGATGCACTTAGAGTAATTATGTCAGGCGCTACCATGTTTTTCAATAGACCACAACACCTAAGCATACGGGAGGACTATCAACAAAGTGTATTATACTTGAGGATTGATGTGTTGCAATTAATGGATAGAATATCAGACCCCATTATGCGGCGAATTGGTGATATTCTTTTACAGCCTGCTGAGAAAAAACACGCTCTGCTCTATGAAGTGGAACAAGAGGGTCTTATTTGGAGAGCAGCACTCGAGCTTTACAATGATAAGCAAACAAATCAAATGAGAGATGGCATATACAAGCTGGCTTTATCAAAACAATGCAAAATATTTGCCTTTGTGAGTAATGTTCTTCTTTTTGCAGTATACCTGGTTCAATATCTAACACATAATCTTTTCGCCATTTATAGGACGGATCTGTCAATATCGACCAGGTCTGCCGCTTCTTCATCAGCTCCAAAGGATGCCTTGAAACTTTCTTGCTAAAGGTGCCCATCTTTCGTGAAGGATATGATTCTACTATACACTTGGAGTCAGACCACGAGAAGGACTTTTATTTAAGATATGACAGAGTATTTGCATATCTAACCAACAATCGACCTGATGATGCAGATGACTTCATGTCTATCAAGTTTGTAGATGGTAGAAAATCAAAGAGATATACTGTGGCATGTGATGCACCTCTCAAGGAACTCCTTACAAAGTATGCAGAGGATAGAGGTACATCAATCAAATCTCTCCGAATCAAACACAATGAGAGAACTCTATTCTTGAGTAGCATTGGAAAGAAGACTCCCGAGGAATTGAGCATCGAAGGTGGTGACACATTTCAAATTACTATCATACAATCAACAACAATTGAGACTTCAACCAAAGAAGAGCTAAAGCAACGCAATACTAAGAAAGGCAAGAATAATAAGAATAAGAAACACAAGAAGAGCAAGAAGAAGCAACCAGTACAAATAGCACCACCCGAAGATCACAAGGGAGAACATTCCAAGCTACTCAGCAAGATCCACGAAGAAGCAGAGTCTCAATTCAAAGAGATACGGCAACGACTCAATGCAATGAACTTAGAACGAACCAAGCCAAAGCAGAGAACCTCACCAACTAAAGCAACTAAACCTGTGGAAGTAGTAGACAATCCTCATGATGATGATCAGCTTGAAGGCAAGGCAGGGAAGACACAATTTATCATTCAAGTAGGAGAGGTATCCAACCTATACAAGACTACTAAACCCTCATCAGCCGGCCGTGGTAGAAGACAAGATGATATAATGATTGATTTGCATGGCTTGACAGCTGAGGGGGCAGTATATAGACTCGACAAACATCTACCTACTTGGATAGAAACTGCAATGAAGGGCATATATCCATTTGTAATTCCAGTCAAGATTGTTTGTGGAGGAGGTAGTCAAATATTAGCCGAGGTAGTTGAGAATTGGATCAAACAGAATGATAATGTGGCAAATGCACCCAAGAATATGTACAATTAAGTAGTATGTTGTGACGATTAATATAGATATAGTAAGATAGAGCATATCATACAAGTGTGCACAAGAGTGTACTTTTTTCTAATCAGATAAACTCGAAGCAGAGTAAGCCATCGATTCTATTAGAGATACTCACTAGCGATAAGGCATTGATTCGATGAGCTCTCCTGCTAGATAACAGTAACTCTCATGTGCTATGTCTGATAGGAATAGGAGAGGTGGCATTCCAATGAATGAGTTGCAGAGGTCTTATTAATCTCTGCAAGTGCTAAACACCTCGAGCCCGCCTCTTTTTTCTTTCTCTCATTTTCGTTCATTTTCTTTTTCTCTCCAGAGTCGAGCGAGTTCAACACAACATCTCATTGCATTACTAATTATTAACATTAATTGATCAACATGACGTCGTCTACTACTAGCAACGACGTTCCTCAATCAGTATCTCCTAGCATTGCATTTGAGATTCCAATCAAGAAGGTGAGCTTAATCATTATCTTTGTCTCGTCATTGTCATTGTAATTTGTTGCTTCTCTTCTCTGCACTATCTCACAACTCAATCAATACTACTACTCCAAACATAACCACAGGAACTCAATGACTCACCTCCCGTTCAAAAGAGATTGGCAGCACAAGCACATAGTCCACGCAAAGAGGTCAGTCTAGATGATATCAACAAGAAGCTTTCACTTGCCAACAAACGAAAAGAAGACTACCTCGCTGATGAAGTAGTTGCCAAAGCATCCAATCGCATTGCTCAAGTAAATCAAGTCTCTGAGAAGTCAAAGCAAAAGACACA
>Ga0214481_100883_pt1 | contig 13779 bp, 16 predicted proteins | sample M1_20Mar14CPVII9_4_FD_165057 | JGI IMG/M metagenome (GOLD analysis project Ga0214481, IMG submission 165057) | Marine eukaryotic communities from Monterey Bay, California, United States - M1_20Mar14CPVII9sort6BwellG10 | ecosystem: Environmental > Aquatic > Marine > Unclassified | place: USA...
CTGACCGCTGTATTTGAGAACGTGTGCGGTATATATCAACGAAAGAATGTGCACTACTTGAAAAACATTACAAAGAAGCTAATGCAATTGGGATATCAAGTTAGATGCACGGTATTAAAGGCTTGTGACTATGGTGATCCTCAGGGACGGCCACGGTTTTTCATGTTTATATCACGGAATAATATACCCATGCCTTCCATCCCAGCTCGGACTCATGGAGATGCTCCTCATTTATGGCCGTTTGTTACAACTAAGGAGGCTTTGGAGCAAGTCAACGATTCATTACCAAACATTCAAGGCCGTACATCATCATTACTACCCCAGCATGGAGTTTTTAGACTGAAGCCTCATGAGTGTGCACCAACAATTAGAGCCAGTTCTGTTACATTTCATCACTCAAAGGATAGATGTATTAATGTTCGGGAGGCTGCTACATTACAATCATTCCCCTTGGATTACAAGTTTTGTGGCAGTCTATCGAGTCAATATAAGCAAATTGGTAATGCTGTACCTGTTGAACTTGCTAGTGCAGTGGCAAATAGTATCAAACAGGTTCTGATGTATGAGTACAAAGAAGAAGAAGATATGGCATCGGATATATATTAGGATACCATCTATTGTGAATTGCAGCAAACAGTATGGAATGAATAGGATATAAAGTAGTAGACTATTATGAGTTTGTTAGTGTTACGGGTATCAAGACCATGGCAATATAACAACAATAGGAGCATATGGTAGCAGATAGATTTGGAGAAGTACCATAGGATACCTCTCGGTATCCTCCCCATTTCATTTTTTCTTCTCCCCCAATCTTTATTCCAATGACGATAAGAGTAAAGCACCCGTGAAATACTAATACTCCTACCTCCTACCTTTTTGTCAATAGGTTTGTGGCAAACTACAAACCTTCAAAATGATACCCAACATTCTTATAATAATATGTATCCTCACCACAACCTACATTGCAAACGCACAAACAATATGCAATAACGAAGCAGAATGTAGAGAAAAGTTCAATGAATTAAATACTGGTGGATCATTCTTCGTTGATATAGTTGGTGGTACTTTGAAAGGGTGTTTCACAAAGGTATGTGGTGTATGAGTTTGAGATGTTATATGTGGATAGTAGTATGAAGTTTTATGTTCATGCCTATTGTGCATATCTTATTGCAATGTGATACTCACTTATGTACACTTTTGTCTATTGTACTCAACAATATAAATCGGTGCAAACACGTAGAATAACAATGGATTCTGGGGCGATGGCGGCACAATACAACAACAATCAACACCTGATCTGCCAGGAGCGCAGGAACGTTTATATTGCAAAGATTTCAAAGAAGCCACATATTGGCCGACCTATTCTCCTACTTCGTTACTAGATGAAACTGCTGGTGCTCAGGGTACTTTGCAGACAAATGTTGCAACATTAGAAATAGGAGGAGGAGTTAGTTTGATGTATATTATTAGTTTGATATTTTGGTTGGACTTATATCTGCAAGTTTAGTGTTAGTGAGAGATCGACGTGAGTTTATCAAATGCAAATGGTTGCAACATACAAATGGAAATTATATAAAATTACATTGGTTCTCTGCGGAGTTAGGGTTAGGTTGGCAGATTTATACAAAATTAGTGTAGTTGTGCATGCAGAGATAGACTGATACAGTGGCATTAAGTATCAAACATAAACAAGTGCTGATGTATGAGTATAAAGGAGAGAAGATGAGGGAGACATGTGATTGAACGGAATAGAAGTAGTAGGATAAAGTTTAAAGCGTGTAATACTATTCTACTTTAAGTCTAATATACAAACAGATCACTACCTAACATATTCATATTACCACTCTTATTATTGTCCAAGTCGACGCTGTTTACTTGCCTTAGAAATTTTGGGTGCCTTTGCTTTGGACGTTTTAGAGGCCAGAGGACTTTGTGTAGGGCTTTTGCTCGGGCTACTTGAAGGAGATAGACTTGGACTGGCGGTTGGATTCGTCTGTTAGAGTCAGAAGAGAACATGAGACAGAGCGTTAGAATTAGAAGAGCAACAGTTTGAGGCATATTATATACATCACAAAATAATATATGCTACTTACAGTGGGACGAGACGTTGGCGCATCCGATGATGGGGGCAAAGTTGGCCACCATGTAGATGCTGGACAGAAGTTCATCTAGCTGGTGTGATATCGTTCTATCAAAGCAAGCATGAGACACGCATAATGGTAGACGTAACGACAAATCCCAAAGTAAGAGAAGGTACTTACAAATTCAATCCAGCCAAGCGTCTCACCCAGATTACCATCGTCCACAATATCCGCATCTACACCACAATCTATATCATATTCCCAAACAATTCTACTTCTCAGAATAACATCGCCTGCATCATTATTACCAAACATGAATAATCCTGCACCCCCTGGTATCTTGTCAAATTGATTTTCTAACGGTGTATTCATATCTAATTCTGATGAGATTGATGGATAGGTTATTGATGTAGAGTTGGCGAATGTTTGATTTGTGAGGTAGGTATTGTTTATGTTAATTAATGTTAGTAGGCCGGAGGTATCGAATTCAATAAAGAGCTAGCGTTGTTTCAGATTGAGATACTATTGAACCATCGCCACCGTGCTGATGTGATATTGTTGGTAATAGAGACTGTACTTGAGATGTCAGGACATCATATCTATCATTATCAAGTTCTGATTCGACACCTTTCTCCTGCAACATACGATGCTTGGGCAGCAGGTTGTCATTATCAATACGAAGTTCACGACGTCTATCAACGTCATTATCACTAATTTGACAATCAACAATACTAAAAAGAGATTGAGTTGTTTATGTGGTGTTATATTTTGAACATATCTTATCTCTTATATGTTTCCATATCTCTAAATTGTCATATGTTATCAATATTGAACTCATTGCATCTCAAGGGATCATACACGGTTACAGTCGATGGGGATATCCCAACCATTTTATCATGACAGAATAAAATTTCACCGTTTACAACTGACATGACTTTCAGTCATGATAGGATATTGTGACGTGGAATACTTACTTGCTCACTGATGAGCTCGAACGAGGATACGGTATCCTTTGCAATTTTGCAATTGCAAAACATCTTGTCGACGCCGATCGACTGTGATGCGGCTACTCGATACATGCGTCCATTGCACCATCGAATCGGCCGTCGAGAGTAGTATAAGTGAAGTATCGACGGCGCCGTCTACGATGGTTTTTCATGTTATTGCAATAGATTGAAAATTGGTATCCTCTTATGATGACTTTCGGTCTGATAAGGCCAAAGCATGGTTTCTACATAGAGAGCTAGCGGATCATGACAAATTGTCATGATCAGAAAAATGGTTGGGATATCCTTTAACTCATCCATTTGTTGTATTGGATACTAACAATGTAATAGTAATTTGGAATACACCCAAACCAACATCAAAACCTACATTACGGCCAACAACTAAACGACCAACTCCACTTCCAACCATAGAATAACTCCCAAACCAAGCCCTCGACCATCCACTCGTCGACCTACACGAAATCCCACTCCTCGGCCTACCCCACAGCCAACGATTAAGCCACCTATTAGTTTTAAGAGCTTTATTGGTAGTCAATTCTTTAGAGATGAACGATCGAATGAGGCATCGGGATTAGCACTCGCTCCAGATAAGTCACATCTCATCGTCGTGTCAGATAATGGTAAGATCTTCTTCCTAAATCTACTCGATTACAACTCTGGACATTGTGTTTGGGAGAATGATGATGTGTTTAATGATAATACAGACTTTGAGGGCGTTGCAATTGTCCCAAACGAGTGGTCAGAGAACAATAAGATTGCATATCTAATACACGAAGGAGCTGATGATGACCGACCATATCTATACAAGATTAGATACACATTCAATTCAGATCTTGGTAGCTGTTTAGTACAGCTTGTTGAATCTCATTCTCTTAGAGGAGCACTGCCATGCCTAACTACTTCGGATGGTATTGAAAGTCTTACATGGAAAGTAGGCACGTCTAATCCAGCAGTCTTCTATGTTGGTATACAAGATACAGGTAGAGTGTATGAGATCACATCAGACGGGAGCTCAAATGGAGATGTATGTTTTGAGAGTGGAATAGGAAGAGATGATATCAGTGGCTCATACCACGATGGAACGTACCTCTGGTCAGTCTTTGTAGAAGAAGGGGAACTAGCAGTGATTGATCCAGCTAGAGGCGGCTGTACATTGGCAGTGATCGACATACCAACACAATGGGATACCGAAGGACTTGTTATAGACTTTGAGAATGATCTCATGTATCTTGCTGTTGACGAGCAAGGTGGAAGTGATCCGAGTATTGTAGCAGTGTATGACTTTACATACAATGTTGATAACAAGGAATGCATAAGCAATATGATGCCAAGGAGAAGTTGTACTGGATTCAGACTTTGCAGTAGATAAGATGGTGTCATTAACAGTCATTTATTTAGTATCAAAAGTCGAGTTAGAGTGCAACACACAACTTCCTGCAAAGATAGTAACAACTTGTACTTGTAATTGCCAGACACTGTAAACGCTTCAATCGCTCCTTATCCCACAAGCTCTTACAATTGTATCACAGTTTTCCTTATGCTGAAACCACATTCTACCCTGGCATTCCTTACTACAGTACTGATCAGTTCTACATCGTCTATGCAGGTAGAAAATGAGACATTTAGTATGGTAAATACAAAAAGGAATGATGAAATGTCAGCAAGTAAAACTACTCACCCACAAACATATAGCACTGTTCGATCAAAAGTTTGAAGGCATCCAAAGCAGTTACCTCTTTTGAGTTTAGCTGCATTCTTATACTTGAATTTCAAACATGAACAACTAATCCTCTTGTAGTAGAATTTCAAAAGATCTCTTCGATTTCCCCCATTAATCTTAATTACATTCCTTGCTCCACGAAAGAATGCTGATTCAAAGCTTCCTCCCATCTCATGCTTTTCAATTACTGCTGCTGCTCTTGCATATGAGCTTGCAGTTATGTATTCTCCACGTAAAATGTGATTGGTACCGAGATTTAGTAATATATTCATTGCCATTGTACGATTGTTATCGTCACCCCAAACTTCAGGATGCTCGTTGAACAGTTCTTCCATAAACTCATACATACTTTGCTCATTTGAATCATCCGTATCTTTCCCAAATACGTCTAACATATTAGATACACAATGACCTTGCGGAGGGATTGATATAGATAACTCATCAAGACCATGTCTACATTGTATAGACTTGTTCTGTTCACCATACTTTATGAATTGAAACCACGATGCTCTGGCTAATGCAGCTCTCTTTATTGCTAAACTAGCTTTTCTTTCCTTCCCTTTTGCTCGTTTTCTAGATGGCATTATGTAAACAGCTGTAGGTTTTGTGTTCAGAACTATTGATACTAATACTAATACCGACGATAAAAACAATGAATGCCGATGTTATTTATATTATCCCCTCTCAGCAATGACGCTCGACGCCGACAAACAGTACCTAAAGCGACATGTATGCCCAATACTATTCCGAACTTCTATTGCAACACTATAATTGTTGTAGATATTGTTTCTATATGATAGAGGCAATGGTATGAAGATTAGTGTTCCGATGATAGATTGTACGAATCAACAACCATCAAAGCCGCAGCAAACCCCGTCACAATTACGGCCTTTTCATTATCGTTTAGGATGGATGTCGCCTCAGAAATAAGGGCCTTCTTTATAACATCCCGATGCATTTCATTGTTTAAAGCCTCAGGAAATTGGGCATGGGCACTTTTAACTGCAAGGTTTGCCCCCTGAACTACTGAGTAATGAGTACTTACAGCAAAAGATTGGAGTGATCGAAGGAATGCTTTGATAAATTTTACGCTCAAAAGAGGCAAGCAATCCTTTGATTGAGTACCGTGATAGCACACGATATTAGCATTGGCCTTAGCCTTGGCCTTTCTTGCCTGTCCCTTACTCCTTTTCCTCGATGGCATCGTGACAATATAACTTACTATACTCCAATACCAATGATGATGATAATAGCAATGCCGTGTTATTTCCCCTCTCAGCAATGACGCCCATGCGACGCCGACAAACAGTCACCCGAAAACAATGCCATGCATGCCCAATACTGTATACCCGAACTTCTATAATTACACTATAACTGTTGTAGATGTGTTTCTATATGATATAATAGAGGTGGTATGAAGAGAGGGTTGCAATAAATGATCGTCATTTTTTTTTTAAGTACCGCAAGTACCTATGTAAAGTATCAATAATGGCTCCTCATATAAACACCGCCCATATATCAATGATCGTGTACACCCTATCACTCTCTATTATAATCCATGTTTGTAGCTCTATACTATCGGCTGGTGTATTGTGGATGGGAGATGAGTAGACTCCCTCTACGCATATATTATGATCTCTCAAATTTTGGATTTGGGAATAAATCTAAACGGAAAAGAGTTGCTCCTACTAGTCCTACCCTCTCGACCTTTAATTGTGGAGACAATATAATAAGCGTGTTTGTATGCAAATATTCATACATATATCAATCTGTTAGAAGTCTAATACCCCTACTTTTAGTATACAAACATAAAGCAAACAATAAGTAATCACATATCAAATTTATAATGCTCTCATTCCGATCGGTCTCACAATTACAACAACGATGTAGTGCCATCATTATTAGAAGTACTACTACTTATCGATCATACCAGCGGGCATCAATAAGCAGAGGATTATGTACTAGTAGTGTGATATCAACCACCGGTCCTCTACAAAGGAATGAGATAGGCCGGATGATACCATCATCATTTACTACTTCTTTTACTACTACACCCATCAATCATCACTCCCATCATCGTACATTTGCAACAACATTAATGCCAGAAGATGAAATCAAACAACGATTAGAAGAATTCCAAGAATTTTTCGTAGAAGCAAGATATTGTATAGAAGATTGTACAGACGCGGCAGATTCAACATATTTTGATGAAGAAGCACAAAGTGCACAAGAGGCAGTTGATAAAGCCGTAGCATCATTTGAATCATTAATTAATGATATACAAGATGTTGATCAAAAGAATGGTATATTACGAAGTAATGGATTGAAGGTTGAACAGTTAAAGGGTGAGTTACAAATGGCTCTTAATGGTGGTCACTAATCTGATGCGAGAGATAGGGGTAGACTTATGACAAAGTTATATAGAAACAAGGCATGCGGCAGAGATTCATATTTCTAGAGAATGACAGTGTCACAAGTTATACAACAAGATGTGATACGAAGAGGAAATGAGCAAGGTAGTCCTATCATTTACAATCCCCTAATATATGAAAGAAGAGGTACTAACTATACCAGTCTGTGCTTTGCAACTCTTTATTCCCCTGTAATAAATTGCTATTAGTTGTAGAGTTTCTCTACCACATCCATATATTCCTTGTTGGCATTGTCAAACACCTGAAACTCCTTGCAAAACTCTTTATGGTTGGGAACATCTGCTGATTGACAAGCCGTGCTGCAATACTGAACCCGCTCACAACCCGTGCATATGTACATACGCTTTCTTTCCTTCCTCTGTTTGCAACCCACACAAGCTGCCATCTTTGGAGTAGTAGATCGTAATTGGGAGTATTTCTCGCCCAAACACTTGCATGGTATTTGGTTCATAAAGTATTTGACTAATGAATGTTGGCAGCCGTTTATAATATCCATAACTCTCAAATACTTCTTAGCGTCTCGTCCGTCAAAGTTACCGGCGTGAATAGGGGAAGATGGAGTGTATGTATCAATGAACTCCAAAGCCACAACACAAACTAAAGACATGTATGGAGGCCCCAAATATTGTCCAAGAAGGTAGGTTGTTCCGTTGCAAATGATATTCTTCTTAACTATCTCAAGATTGGTATCAATATTAATTGCCTCTGGAAATTCTACACATGCCGTTGATAAAGGTGTTTGAGTCGCATCTATCAATGTACCCAAATTGACTTCTGAACTCCTTGATCTTTCATAATTTCCCCGAAAGAAGGATTTGAAGAAAGAGTTAATGAATCGACTGCAAACATCAGGTACATTGGTTGGTTGGCCATGACTGCAAACTATTACATTGTTAAAAGGGGCTGGAACCCAAGAACCTTGTATATCGGAGGCTTTAACCACACCAGTCTTCTTGACATTCTTAGACTTTCTTAACTGGCCCTTAATCTTCTTCCTCGACTTCGACGGCATCTTTAGATATGGATAGAGTTTGAAGAAGGTGCACAAGATGTGTACTCTTTTTGCAAAGTTGATTATTCGATAACTATCAATGACTCAGCTACCGCACTGCCATTAGTCGATAGAGTATTTAATAAACTGATAAATCTCCTATAATTTCTATACCAGATGAAGAATTGACGCTGTATATCGACCCCCGCACTCTCCTACCTTCATCAATAAAATCACCCTCAATCAAGAGCTTCAGCTTTTCTCTCGTGCTTACATGTGGAATATTTTTAAAAGACATTCCCAAAGCAAGCCAATATTCGCAATAAACGCAGTACCTCAACGGTATCCTATTTTTGACTTTATACACAGTGGCCCTCACTCAAAATATTGTCGAATGATCGGCCATTGCAATAAATTGAACAGGAATATTGGCCTGAAATTGCGTAAGGCTCCTCTATTATATATTTGTAGTTCATAAAACGAGCGGCAAGGTGTAGATTGGTCTTTGAAAAATGGCCATTTTTTACTATGCACTTCTACTTAGTGAATCAGTCTATGCTGAATAACTTTTTACCTATTGGTCAACGCCGCCTGATAGTACCATATTCGGAATCATCGTGCAAAACTGCATCGGATAGGATGTCTCCGCATGTATACTTCGATGGTTGGAAGACCTTCATATTTCACTAGCTTTGTTAGTGATGTGCGGTGAAAGCCATAATTTATTTTAGCGATATTCTACGTAAAATTCTGTCGTAGAAATGTACCGCGGCACCTAGAATTGATTTTTTAGCGATAGGTACTGCGTTTATGCAATGTAAAATGCCAATGATGAGAATGAGACAACTATGAGCACCGTGTGATTACTCTTCAAATAGCAAGCCACAACCCTGTAATGTATCAATAAAACGATAATACAATGGAGGAAGATCCAAAGCCTAATATCGACATACGGACCGAAGAGGCCGAAGAAGTAGAAGTTATATGCTCGTCAATGACAGAAATGAAAATCTCATCAAGCTCCAATGACGATTTAGAAGTACCAACCTTTTCCAACAATAACGAACAACAAGCAACGATAGAAATATCAAATATCAATACGATATCACATCGATCAAACAAAAAGAAAACAGCTATAATATCATTAATATCACTAGCTCTCATTGGTGTCATTGCCGGAGCTCTAACTTTATCACTCAATAACAAAAAGCAACAAAAATGCTCTTCATGCAATGATAATAACATACAGCAATCTGTAGATGATGAAGAATGGGATGTTAGTATTGGATTGTATGATATATTAGCACCTGACTTTAATGATGATTTGAAACCAGCGGTTGATGATTCAGACTTTGTTGCAGAAGATTATTATGTGGTTGACAATTTAGAAGCGGAGGCACTGCAAAATAAGGGTTGTAATGATATCAATTGCAATTCGAATTCTACTGCAGTTAGTAGTGAAGTTTTGGCACAGCAATTACGTATAAGGTAAGCTCTGTGGTCTAGGGCTGTGTTTTATGTATTTGTGTGCATGCTATGCTCAGTTTTATTTTGAGCATATGATATGCACAAACTGATCCCTCCGCCTTATCTCTCCTTCTCTCCCTCTTTAGCACAATCTCATCCCAAAGAGCATGCAAAGCAAATGAAGGAAGAGTAGTACAAAAGGTTGTTACAGATAACTACGGATTTGAAACATCCTACCGAATTATCAACCTATCAAATGGACGAATAGTTGCACAAGGACCACCACCCAATACACGATATGCTGATAAACAGACCTATTTAGGTGTATTATGCCTACCTGAAGGACAATATAATTTACAAATGAATGATTTACAAGGTGATGGAATGTGTTGTGGATTTGGTCCTGGTGTAGCGGAAGTGAAGGTGAATGGTAAGGTTGTTGCAAGGACGGATGATGAGGATTGGAAGGTAAAGTTGTTGCCATTTAGGGTAACTGCTGCTTCTCCACCTCCTGCTCCTACACCCCCTCCTGCTCCACCTCCCGTACCGGTTGTTAATGATATTGATACACCCATTAACAATGGGAAAGAGTGTTCGGTTGTTAATCCGGTGAATTACAATACCAAATGTAAGTTTTGTCAGAGCCAGAAGAGGACACATGATGTGCACACTTTCTCAAACTCTTCCTCATCTCGTATCCTTTTTTCAAATACTCAAGTCCAACATGGCACAAAGTATGAACAATTCCCAGGATATAGTTGCTACCGATCAGTACAAGGAACAAAAGAAACAGTCAATGACTTACTAACAAAATATCCCACATTTACAAGAAAAGTTGTCTTAAATGATTATGTCACAGTACAAAGTAAGGAAAAGTTGTATGTCCTTGTAATTACCAATAAACAATTTACACCATCTAATAATGAAGAGAAGTCGAAGATGTTTGTTGTTAGTAGTATCCATGCTAATGAATTGCCTCCTGCCGAGACAAGTGAGTAGTTGCGAGGTGCATCGACCGATTCTATATGTGCCCAACTAATCATCATGTCTCTTGCCCTTTTCAATAGTGTTGAGATTTGCAGAGTACCTGCTCGAGGATAGGAAGAGTCCCGATATAAAGTGGATCTTGGACTGTAAGTTTAAAGTGTACTGTCTTGTCTGTTCCCATACATTGGCAATCATCTGAACCTTCTCGTGTCTCATGTGCCACTTTTAGACACTGAAATTCATTTGCTGATACAGGCAAATCCAGATGGTCGATTGTATTTTGAGAGGACGGGAGAGGGAATGAGGAAGAATCGTAATAGACGAAATTGTGAAGGAGATCCATATGGAATGTGAGTATGCGTATTGTTTTCTGTTTGCTCATAAGATCACATGCTAACCTACTTCCTTTATCTTCTGATGTACCCCATCAGTGACTTGAATCGAAACTTTCCATTCAAGTGGAATTCCTGTGGTGACAATCAAAGTTGTAGCTCGGGTGTATGCACGTCATGGAAGTATCGCGGTCCTTCCAAATCGAGCGAAGTTGAAACCAAAGCAATAACGCCAAGTCAATCTATCCAAACTCAAATCGTAAAGGCAATCTACAAACATCAGAAGCTCAAATGAACACAGCCTTCCCATCAACAAACACGGGTATATTCATCGATGTGCATTCCAAAGGCAAGTCTCTTGGATGGCCGTGGAGGCATAAGAATGAAAAGACTCCAAATGACAAAAGTCTAGGATCACTTGGCCGGAAGATGGCAAGCTATGGCAAATGGGAGCTGTGGTCGGGAACACCCAAGATGACGCCGTCCGATGGTGGAGCCCAGGACTATATGTACGGATTCCTTGGGGTGCCATCCTTCTTCTTTGAGCTTGGATTAGGGTTTAGAGATTGCAGTGAACTTCCAACTATCGTTTCACAAACTTTTGGTGCACTCCTATATGCTGCCAAGTGTGCCAGAACTCCGTATATCACGCCATTGGGTCCTGATGTATTATGTACAACAATATCATCAAAGAATAGAAATGATGGAAGGTATATCAATGTCCAGGTATCAGTTAGTGACAATGCTCGTGTAGTACATGATGATGATGAGGGTACCCTATTCCAAACAGGTAGACAAAATATACGACGAGTGGAAATCTATGTTAATTGTCATCCATATGAAGGCAGTACGAGATGTACTCCTACCGTAACAAAGAGTACCACAAATGCAGGCAGAACAGTCACGACATCTCTCGAATTCAAAGCACCACCATCAGCAACTGGTACAAATAAGAATGTCATGTATATCCGAGCTAGAGATAGTTCTAATACCTACGGGCCTGTCACGGCAAGGGAGTTTGTGTGATGGGATAGTTACGATAATCTCCTTAAGTTTACGAATCTATTGTCATACCTAATTAAACAATGCATAAACTATAAGATGAACAACCCTTCCCTTAAATATAGTATTCCCTTTATGCTATGTATCTAATCTTCTCATACATATCCTGACATAAACAACATAACATAACAACCATCCAATTTCCCCAATCTTTCCGTACTTATACAAAACTTAATCCCCAAACAATTTAACTCAAAGCAATCCCAAACAGTTTATACCCAAATACATCCCAAACAATCTTTCATTTTCCAATACGTCAAACAATCCCCAAACATTCAGCAAAACCGCCTCTAAATTTTACAACAATCCAGCAGCTAATACTACACAACCAACCAAACCAACTACAGATAATCTTTGTGTACTGGCAATACTTTTATCTTCATTCATAGTAGCTGCATTAGCATCACCATTCGTGTCTGGAGGATCTTCAGGCTCGTCTGCTTTAGTAGGTGAATACGAAGGAGTCTCGGTACCCTCATCCTCCTCTTCTTCTTCTTCAGTAGCAGCTGTGGTAGTAGCAGCAACAGTAGTACCAGTAGTAGTAGTCACATCGTCATTACAATACAATCGTTCTTGTGAACCTGGCAATTCATTAGTAGATTGTTCTTCAATACTACCTCCACTGTTCCAAAAGCCATTGGTGTTTTTGAGGACACATCCAAATTGTCCATCTTTCACATCAACATAAAATAATCCACCTGTGTTTAGTGTATTGAATTTGGTACGACATGCTGTTTCGGATTGACATATCGTATTATCTTCGGCATGAGTGTTTGCAATTAGACAGAGAAATAGAATGACAATTATAGATGTCATTTTTTTTAATTAGATTTGTGTTGATTGAGATGCTGCCACCGCTTGATATATTCTATGGTTATGAAGTCTATGTATAGCTAAGATTTACGATGAGTAGAAGGATTGTTCCCAGTAGTAGATGTCATTGAGTAATTGTTGGCCATTGGCATTTCATTGAGGGGGAGAGAAGAAGGGGAGAATGAGTGAGGCTGAGGATCATTTTTAAAGGATACCGCAAACATGAGAGTAAAAAATATTATGAATGATTCAATGAAGTGTAGTGGCAGGGTTATTGTATTCGACACCTTAATATACTAATAATACTGTGATTAGATCAGTTTCTAAAGCTCGTTCGAATCGTAGTACTCTTAAGTCTGTAAGTTTGATATTGATTGAGTAGAGAGGATTTACAAAAAAGTACACGTACACATATTGTGCACAAAATCGTGTTCACCATAGAGACAACAGAATATAAAAGAGACAGCGGAATAAAGCAAACAAAATTTTCGGAATTGGTATTGATTTATAAAAAATATGAGTACAACTGATAATAATAACGAGCAGCAATGTGATGACAGCGGAGAAATGACATTAAATAAAGAAAAGTGCACATGTGAACAAAATGGTGTCGATAGCATTACCGAGGGTATAAACAGTGTAACTCTACTGGATGATAAGTCAATATGTGCCAATTGTGGTAAAGAAGGTAATGATGTCAACAATGTATGCAACAAGTGCAAGATGGTGAAGTATTGCAATGCCGCGTGTAAGAAAAGGCATAGACACAAACATAAGAAAGATTGTGATGAGCATCTTAGACAAGCAGCCAAGTTACATGATATAGAACTATTCAAAGAACCTCCACCAGCAGAAGATTGTCCGATTTGTTTTTTATGGTTGCCAGC
>Ga0214481_100887_pt1 | contig 13726 bp, 8 predicted proteins | sample M1_20Mar14CPVII9_4_FD_165057 | JGI IMG/M metagenome (GOLD analysis project Ga0214481, IMG submission 165057) | Marine eukaryotic communities from Monterey Bay, California, United States - M1_20Mar14CPVII9sort6BwellG10 | ecosystem: Environmental > Aquatic > Marine > Unclassified | place: USA...
TGGCGGCTCTCTTAATACCATCATCTTCCATATCTTTAATTAATGTTAATGCCTTTTCCCATAATAGTGATGTTATATCACCCTCTGAATTACGAGCCGCCTTTGACAATGCCGCGATTGCCGAATTATACGTTATAGTATTAATCTTTAATCCATTGACCTTCATTTGTTCTAATAATTCTAGAGCGTGTTCCCATTGTCCACCGTTACCACAGGCTGTCACCGCAACACCATAGGTAACTTCATTCGGTACTATACTTTTAGTTTTCATTTCATCTAATAGGGATAATGCCTTCTTCCATCGTCCACCCTTGGCACATGCATCCATGGCAGTGGTATAGATGTATACATCTAATTCTAAATTCATATCTTTCACTACACGAAATAATTCCATTGCCTTGGATGTTTGTTTCCCACGTGCACATGCTCTCATTGCCGTGGTATAGGTAATTAAGTCTGGTGTTACGCCAGGTTCACGTTGACATTGACTTAATAGTGATAAACATTCTTTCCATTTTGGTATTTTGGATGATGCAAATTCTTTTAATAGTGAATTGTATGTGTAAACTGTTGGACGGATGTTGTGTCGTCTCATGTTTGTTAATAGGGTATTCATTTGAGTAGTTTGATTTGCTTTTGCATATGCTAGTAAGACTGTTTGATATACATTCAAAGATAGTGAGCTGCTGCTTCTGCCTTCGTTATTGTTGACAAACAAGTCTTCCATAGTTGATAGTAATTGGGATGCATCCTGCCAATTACCACGACGTGCATATCCCGAGATTAAAATTTCATGTGCATGTGGTGTAACAATATCAGTTGGCATGACATTTTGCAATATATCTAATGCCATTGATATCCTGTCAATCTCGTTCTTCTTACTACTCTTCTTTGCAGCGGGTCGTCTCTTCCTATCATTCTTATCATATCCACCAGCACAACATGCCTCAATAACTTCATGATATGTCGACGCAGGCACTTCATGTGAATATTGTTTTAATGCTATTATTGCATCATCTATACGTTTCTTTTCTAATAGGGAATGTATTGATATAGTTATTGGTACGTCTGTCGCTGATGAGCTATTATCTTCTTCTTCTTCTTTAGACTTTGATGCATATGATAGACTGCTACTGGTTGGTGTATTGTATGATCTGTGTGGTATTATTGATGGGTGATGTGGTGATGATTGCAATATTGAAGTTGATGGTTGAAAGGCTCTTGATGTAGGCGCCGCCAAGAGAACTGCTGCTACGGCGGTGGCTAGAAGTAATAGAGATGATAAACAATAGAGACGCATACTCTGTCTACGGTGTACTGGCGTCCGCCGGTCGATACTGCGCTGGAATCGACTAAGTAAGTACTATTGTTTATGCTGCGGCATTATGAGAGTCTTTTCAATGTAGTCATTCCGAAAACGGAGTTTCTACTTAACACATGAAAACTAAAAATGAACACCAGATGTGCAAAAATATTATATATTATATTACTCTGAATAGGATGACCAAGTATTGGTGCAGTATCAAGTATGGTATACTAAAAGATTGATAGAGTAACATCTCTACTACTACTAAGAAGTGTAACTAAACCTGTTCGGCCAATAAGATCGGAGCATATCGACCAAGCTATACTCTGAAATTCAAGTACTGTAAAATATTATTCTTCACTGGTCCGGGGATATCAATTCGATAAACGTCTCGGTTGATAGGATTGGTACTTGCTTGATCCATCTTAGATTTCCACATTGCCAATTCAAGTAGCGTCGTTGCCTCTTTTAGTTCGTAATAGGCGATTAATCGATCAATCTGATCAAGGGTTTGTTTTATTGTTTCCCAACTACCACGTTGCCAATTTATCCTCCACTCACCAGAAGAAACAGAGACAAACAACTCACTACCACTTCTTTCTACTAAGTGACGGATATGATCAATCTTGTTCTCCACTTCTATTTGACCAGCTCGAATAATGGTACCCAGACGAGTTGAAAGGTTGGGAAACATGAATCTTTCTAGGGATGTACAACTGCCAAATGCTCTTCTGTCAATACTTTGAATCCCCTCATGTAGTCCTACTTCTCTTAACTGTTGACAACCAAAAAATGTATGTGCATTAATCTCAGTAACAGTGGAAGGGATTGAAATACGTTCCAATGATGAGCAACCAGAAAATGCATCATTTTTGCCAATCATCTGGAGCCCCTCATTTAGTAAAACTGTTTCCAACCCACTGCACCAGCAAAATGCTTGCTTGCCAATCTTGGTAACAGTAGATGGTATGTTGATTCTCTGCAATGATTCACACATCCAAAAGGAAGAGTCTCCAATCTTTTGCAACCCCCCTCGTTTAATACCACTTCCTTTAATTGCTCACAGTTTTTAAATAAATGATCATCAACTTCTGTAACACTTGGATGAAACCGTACAATCGTTACATCCTTTGGCACATCCCCCTCTCCCTCTGTCCCCGTATACTCAAATACCACTTCAGATATTTCGGATGTTTTTCTTTTCTTAGACATAATGAGTGCAGTATGTTGTGCACGTGATGTGTTCAGTAATCGGTATATATTGTTTATATTGTAAACGGTATCTTGGTATGTTATTGACGTGGATATTGCAATACGCCCTTTGCCGATTTGTGCATCTATATGTATATGTGCCTATTCAATATGCTGATATTATTGGGTACTATGTTGAGTTCTCGAGGTTGAGTGTTACTTGTCTTTTGTACTTTCAGAGTTGTTACGTATCGATTTAGTTACTATCACTTCTCGTACCCTAAATACAATTTAATACCAACGCAAAACTAATACTAATTAACAACAATATATAGATCCAAGGAGTTGAGGAGGTTAAGAAAGAGCCGCCAAAATACACAAAAAGAGGTTTGGTGTTTATTCCCACTTATAGAAGTACTCTCTCTCAATGGCAATAGTCTAATACCAACACCGAAGTAATAAACATCAATATGTATGATCTAATGGGTGCAAAGAACTGATCCTCCCTCTCCTCCGATCCACGGTTCACAGCTCATAGTAGCTGGGAAGGAGTTGCCTTAAAAGGAGTTTCACCGTGCATGAAAATTAAATGAACATAAAGTTGTGCACAAAATTATGAGAGATTACAAGAGGATGACCAGTAGTATCAAAGATGGTATTCTAAAGGATTGATAGAAGTAACATCTCAACTTACTACTTAGCAATGCAACTAAACCTGCTTGGCAGCTATACTCTGAAATTCAAGAACCGTCTTCACTACTGTCGTCTTCACTACTGTCATCTTCATCTTCACTACTACTACTGCTACTACTGCTACTACTACTATCTTCACTGTCATCTGACGATAGTAGATATTGTAGAATTGTATCCTTCACCGGCCCGGGGATATCAAGTCGATATTCATCTCGGTTGATAGGAGGTCTCGCCTCTGCTTGATCAATCTTTGATCTCCACATTGCCAATTCAAGTAGAGTCGTTGCCTCTTTTAGTTCATAGTAGGCGATTAATCGGTCAATCCGACCGAAGACTTTTCGTCTTATTTTCCAATTATAACAAAACATTACCACAGATACAGCAGACACAAACAACTCACTGTCTCTTCTTTCTACTAAGTTACCTCGGATATTATCAATCTTGTCCTCCACTTCTCTTTGACCGGCCCGTGTGATAGTATTCAGACGAGTTGAGAGGTTGGGAAACGTGAATCTTTCCAAGGACGAGCAATCTTCAAACGCATCTACATCAATCTTTTGAATTCCCTCATGAAGTCCTACCTCTCTTAGTCTGGGACAATTTAAGAATGTACGTTCACTAATCTCAGTGACAGTAAAAGGGAATTTGATGCTATCCAGTGACGTGCATCCATGAAATGCCCTTTTTTCAATCTTTTGAATTCCCTCCTGAAGTACTACTTTCTTCAAGCTAGTGCAATGTTCGAATGCACAATCTCCAACCTCAGAGGCAGTGGAAGGTAAAACAATGTATTCCAGTGATGAGCAACTCCTAAATGCATCCGATTCAATATTTTGAATCCCCTCATGAAGTTCTATCTCTGTCAAACTACGGCAATTGAAAAATGTACGCTCACTAATCTTAGCCAAAGTTGATGGAAATGTGATTCTTTCCAATGATGTACAACTAGCAAATACTGCATCCCCCATTGTCTGTAGTGAGCCACTAAACACTACTCCCCTCAAACCACTGCAACTACAAAAGGCAGCTCCCCCCATCTCAAGCAAAGTAGATGGGAAAATGATGTGTACCAATTCACTGCAGTCATAAAATGCCATGTTGCCAATCTTCCTCAGCCCCTCGTTGAATACCACTTCCTTTAATTGTTTACAGTTTTGAAACATATCATGTCTAACTTCTGTAACACTTGAATGAAACCGTACAATTGTCACATTCTCCGGTACATCATCCCTCTCCTCTATCCCCTTATACTCAAATACCACTTCAGACGTTTCGGGAGTTTTTCTTTTCTTAGGCATGACTTGTAAATTGTGCACGTGATGTGTTCAGTATTATTTGGTATATTGTTTATATGTAAACGGTATCTTGGTATGTTATTGATGTGGATATTGCAATACGCCCTTTGCCGAATGTGTTTCTAAGTATATGTTGCTGATATTTTTGGGTACCTATTGAGGTGTATGTTTGTCTTACGATATGTTGTGTTCTGTTGAGATTATTATGTATATCAATTATCGTGCTCTTTGAAATACAAGTTAATAACAATACTAACTATTATATCAACAACAAATACTAACCGAGGAAGAGGACGTTGAGCAATCTATCTATGTTTATTCCCGTCATTGAAATCCTTTTGTCTAACTCGCCAATGGCAAATAAATACAATAGCGGCGTAATACTATGCTTAAACAAATGATCAAAAGCGTACCAATGGTGCACAGGAGAAGTCTATATTCTTCATCTACATCTCCTACTGAACTCAGTCTTATACGGCGGCTCTTTTCTACAAGCAATGGCGGCAACGATACCAAAGTCTTGGAAAGTATTGCAAATGTTAAAAATGAAGGTGTATCAGCCACTAAAGAAGCTCCATCTATATCACTATGTCAAATTAATAACCATCCTGATTATAGACTAAAACAGGCAAAGGCAAGGCTGGCTAACAATGGCAGTATAACTGATAGTGTACAATTCGTAGATACTAACAACATAACAACACCAATAGTTATAGAAAATAAAGTTAGGAGTAATGATGGTACATCATCTGGTGCCCTAATCGAAGATCGACTACGGTTGGCACGTCGGAAAGCATTGGAAAATGCATCCCAACCTATAAAACAAACTACTTCTTCTTCCAACGACGCTGCTGACGAATCTATACTATCACAATCATCAACAACAAAATTTGATACTTATTCAAGTATTGAGAATCCAGTTAGGAGTAATGATGGTACGAGTAGCGGTGCAGTAGTAGCGGATAGGTTACGTTTAGCTCGTAGAAAAGCTTTAGAGGCTGCATCTCAGCCTATAAAATAATCCCCTTCAAAGTTGACAAATCCATATAGTCACAATCAATAACAAAATCAACAATATGGTACCTCCCAAAAACAAAAATAGCTAGAATACAAGAAGTACAAGAATATAATAAACATAACTACTTTAACAAAACACAATTAAAAAAGAATGATGGTACGAAGTAGTGGTGACCAAGGTCTGCAGATAGGTTAAGGATAGCTCGTGATGAGGCTATTCATAAGATGAAACAACCCAAAAAATAGTACACATCAGATGTGGACCAACAAAAGATAAAAGAGTAACTAAGCCGAGTACCAGTTGTATAGATATTATCTTGTATCAAGTACACCTCCTTAATAGAAGACAAATGAGTTGAGGTATGAGGTATAAAACCGCTGCAATCGATGGGAGATGTCAACACCCCGAGATTTTTTTTGGCTCCCATTAAAACAGTCATTTCGACACAAACTCACGAGATCTTTATTTCAACGCGATGGCTTCTATCTTTGTATTCTTAGTGGCAATCAACTTAACATTATCCTTGGTTGTTAAAGCATTAAAGTAGTGTGTTTGGGTGTCATCCCACTCAACATCAAACAAGAAAAAGAAAATGACGGCAATACAAACAATTTCATTCATCTTCTTAGTTCTCTTTCCACTCTTTGAGGCAATTTGTTACATTCATTTATATTGCAAACGTAACGATATACTAATACGAAAACGTAACAAGAGTGCTATATACGTAGCATCAGCTGCGGGGTGGTTGGCATATTTGAATGTCATTGTTAGTTTGTTTGGTGGAGTGCCTTGTGGTGTCTTTTATGTTGCCTCTCTTCTCGTGGCACCTTTGTCGGTTGGTCCTCAGATTGTTCGTGCCTTTACATTACGTGGGACAATGCAATTCTCACAACTAGTTGTTGAGGATGAGATTTCATCTAGAAACTCAAGAATGCAACAGAGGAGGAGTGGTGACACGGGTGGTGGCATTCCTCGTTTATCCACAATTCCCAGTGGATCAGAACAGACCGAGGGCGGTCGATCGTTAACGGTATTAATGGCAGTATCCGACGAGGCAAATCTAATTGTTGAGAAGACGAAGCGTCTTGCATTAATAACAAAGTTGGCATTATCAATCATTCCAACAATTGCAATTGTATTAGCACTAGTATTAACATCCGACAAGAGTCAATTATCTTCTACAGATGAATGTCAAGATCCAGAACCGACATCATTTCAATATACAAATCCAGTATTCTGTGTTACATTTAGTATACTTGCCTTCTTATTGTCAATGTTTGTTAAACCTTTGGACGATGAGTTACATATTGCCACGGAGTTACGACGAGATGCTATATTACTTGGAGTGACATATGTTATTATAGTATTTGTTCGATTTGCAGGGTATGAGGAATGGCAACCATTATTACAAACGGTACAACAAATGATGCTTTCGTTCTCAATGGGCATCATGCCATTCTTACCCTCGACTCCCTTGAGTAGTATGGTATCGTGGGTTGACACACTGCGTGTTAATCCAGCTACCAAGAGTGCCGCCCCGGGATATGGCAGACCACTGCCCAAGGAACGACACTTTACTCGAGCTAGTATACAACAAGTCGTGATGAGACGTCAAAGTACGGTGTCTGGTCGTAATCGGGAGATGACGGTATCGTGGGATGCTGGTCTTGCAATCTTGCTTTCGTCAAGTGATGGTATCAACTCGTTTTCTCAACATTGTGCTCGAGAGTTTAGTAGTGAGAATGTACGATTCTGGTGTGCTGTTAATGATTACAAGGCTCAGTTTGGAGATATAGAATCCAAGCCGGGCGTGGCTACATCAACAGAAGTTAGTGATGATAACGATAGTGTGGCTCCTCCTATACCTCAACCTCCTCCTACGACTACAAATATTGCCAAGACAAAGGATGACAAGATACACTTGAAACTCGAGGCTCAAGAGATATATAATACATTCATAGATCCTAGGGGTGGTGCACAAGTTAATCTATCATCAAAGCAGAGGACGGATGTTAAATCTGCTATTGACTCGGGAGAGTTGGTACGAGAAACGTTTGATGCTGCACAGAAGGAGATCTTTTCAGTAATGAGTAGAGATTCCTATCCAAGGTACCTTGCAAGTAAGAAGAATAGACAATTGAAATGAAGGAGTGTGGTTTTGTGATGACTGTATCATGTCTGAGGGTATCTGCTTGTTTGGTGTGGCATGCGTATACCTTGTGTCTAGATGTTGTGAGCGTCTTTCCAATTCCAAGAAGAGAAGACTACTTCTTGCCCCTGCCTTTATTATTTGAGAACAAGCAAGTATGAGTAGAAGAGAGAGAGACAGATACACGGATTTAGAATAGTACACTCTAGGCAGACATAACAACTCTTTATACCAAATGAACTGTTTTATATATTTAGTGGCTTCTCAAGGAAAGACGAATGACATGGATGTATTTCTCTCACAACTGATAATAATAATAACTATTTTTGTTTCTAAATGAATAAGATTTATCATTTCTTGAACTCATACGGCCGAGATACACACTATTTTACTACACTAATATTGATTGGATTATCAGCTCGAGCTATACCCTGAAATTCAAGTACTGCAAAGTAGTATTCTTTACTGGGCCGGGGATATCGATCCGATACACTGCTTTTGTGATAGAGGGTTTCACCTCTGCTTGATCTATCTTTGATTTCCACATTGCCAATTCAAGTAGCGTTGTGGCTTCTCTTAGCTCATAGTAAGTGATTAATCGATCAATTCGACCGATACGGGATTTTATCGGAATCCACCAATTCGGATTCTGTACCCATTCTATATCAGATACAAACAGCTCACTACCTCTTCTTTCTACTAAATTACCTCGGATATTATCAATCTTATCCTCCACTTCTGTTTGACCGTTCCGTGTGATAGTTTCCAGACGAGTTGATAGACTGGGAAACGTGAATCTTTCCATGGATGAACACCTTTCAAATGCGCGAGGTTCAATCTTTTGAATCCCCTCATGAAGTCCTACCTCTCTCAAACTCCGACAATCAGAAAATGTCCTAGTTTCAATCTCAGTTACCGCGTGAGGGATTGTAATACTTTCCAATGATGTACAATCGACAAATGCTCTTGGGTGAATCTTTTGAATCCCCTCATGAAGTCCTACTTCTCTCAACCTTATACAATAGTAAAATGTATCAACACCAATCTCAGTGACAGTGGAAGGGATTGTAATATATTCCAATGATGTACAGTCAGAAAATGCACCTTTGCCAATTGTTTGGAGCTCATCGTTTAGCACCACTTCTCTTAACTTCTGGCAATTATAAAATGCGCTTTCCCCAATCTCAGTAAGAGTAGATGGGAGATTGATGTGTTCCAAGTCCAAGTTCTCCCAAAATGATCTGATTCCAATCGTCTTTAGACCCTCAGGCAATACCATTTTCTTTAAATTACTGCAACGAGAAAATGCACGCTCACCAATTTCCAATAAAGTAGATGGAAGATTGATATGTTCCAATTTATTGCAATTATAAAATGAAAGATCTCCAATCTTTCGTAACCCCTCATTTAATACCACTTTCTTTAATTGTTCACAATCTTTAAACATATAATCACCAACTTCTGTGACACTTGAATGAAACCGTACAATTGTCACATCTTTCGGAATGTCTTGCCTCTCTTCCAACCCCGTATACTCAAATACCACTTCAGATGTTTTTCTTTTCTTGTTTACCTTCCTTGCTTCAGTAGCTGCATCTTTAATAATATCTGGTTCCAGTCGTTGCCGATTCAATAATCCTGCTATCTCCTGCCGAGTTGGTTTAGGTACGGAAGGATTTGTTGACATTGTTCCACGCTGCTTTATTGTATAAAAGTTGGTTGCAAACGAGTGGCTGTCTGTAATCTTATACAAATTTTGTTGGTAAACGAATCGAAGTTTTGCGGAGCACTTCTTTTAATAATGCCACCAAAATATCCAACACTATCACTATCAAATCTAATGATAAACTAATGTAATACTACTCGAATATGATGGCTGCTAATCCGAACAACAACTACAAACTCCTCTACAGATAGATGTTACCAAAACCCGTTTGATCGCTCAAATACAACACGAGTCCTCATCCTTGTTGGTGATTCCGTTGGTTCGGGTGACCATTGTGGTGTTGGACGTGAAGTTTCAACCATTCCCTCACTTGGAGCTAATGATGTACTTGGAGGAGATGTTTTAGGCCTATTCTTCCATTCCCCAGCATTACAGGTTGTTATACCCGCCCAACAGTAATCACCCACCTTATCACATTGATGTGTCGCGGCACCATCGGTACAGAATGTTTCCGGTGAGCATCGTGCAGCGGCATCTGTATGTGATTGGCCACAAAAGACATGATTGGCGGCTACATACCGATCTGGATCGAATGGAGTTGGTTGGGGTGTTATTGGTTCATTTCGTTCTGTTGTTGTTGCAGCTGTTGGTGTACTGATTACTTGGGGCACTACATTGTTATTAATCTCAGCAGGGGATGCCACTGGTATTGATGATTCATCTTCAGCCGTAAGAACCTCTGCCTCTGCAGGTGAAGTCAATCCCAACTGACTACTAATCTCAGCAGGAGGCAATTGTGGTACTTTATTACTACTACCACCCGATTCTTCACTACTAACCACCACATCCTCAACACCAGGTAATCCACCTTCCGGCAGTAACCAATGTTCAACACCAAATATCTCATGACCATGTTCTTCATAATAACTTTGAAAATCTAATATATTACAACCTGTTATCCAAGTATAACATTTATACCCCGATGGACAATCTCGTGAATCACCACTTGGACACCAAGATCCAATACGGCATGTATTAACAGTTTCATCCCATTGTTTAGCACAAAAACTTGTGTTTTCTATTGTTTCGTATATTATTGGACTTTTTGTTGGTATAGATGATGGATTGTTCGTGGGTATTGTAGTTGGTACCAAGTCATTAATGTATTTACAGTCTGTACCTGCAAAGCATGTTTTACCAGGTGGACAATCAGAGTCACTACCAGATGGACACCAATGATCATCATTACATTCATTAGCACTATTCCAATCATATCCACAGTAATTGGTTCTACTTGGATGATCTGAATTTAACTTGTTAGCACTACCACCATTACTACCACTACCATTTAAAGTTACAGCGGCTAATTCAGGCCCACCCAATAAATCAATATAATGACAATTCTCAGTTAAATGTAAATAACAAGTTTCACTCCCTGGACAATCTATATCATTCCCACTTGGACAATGTCTATCAACACTGCAATTACTACTTGCATCTTCCCATGATGTACCACAAAATCGGGTGTGTGATGGATCATCATGGTTATATAATATACCATGTCCTTGTGATGTGTCACAGGAGGTATCTCCCCAACATTGTTGACCGGGTGTGGTGCATTCCGAGGAGGTACCGAGTGGACAGGGCTGGGATGATAGACAATTGGCTGAGGTAGTTGACCATGATTCACCGCAAAAGTTATTGGTTGCTGATATTGTCGATATTGTATTGATTAGTAGAATGTAGAGAAGACCTATTGGATGATACTTTCTTTTATATTTGTATTGCATTATCATATTAGTACATATCTGGTTTTGTAATTGTTGAAGTAAGTCGAGCGACGTATGGTTTATAATTATATAGTCCAAAAATGACACAAGATGTGAGCAAATTTATTATCTACGTCTATTTTCTTCCTGCCGCTTCAGCAATATACTTCCGCCGACCATTTAGAGTGGCAGAAGAAGAGTATAGATATATGATTTGCAAGTCTATCGGCTCTCATCTTGCAAGCCGATGGGGGGCTGCATTGTCGACGATGCGATTCATTTTTTCATTTGCAATGAGCTAACTTTATTCTTGTGCACGTGTTCCTTCGCACTTGCCAATTTTTCAACAACCTACACTGGCATGTGATGGTTTATGTCGCCTCTAGAATGCTGCGATGGATACGAGCGTATTGTTCTACTGTGCTTGCTTGTTGGATTCGAATATATCGACTATCAGTAGTTCAAGGGTTTTGCAATGAATTGAGGTACCATACTGTCTCTTGTGTATATCTTATTATTATTGAGTATCGACTTACGATTGATTGTGATGGAAGCGGTTACCGCTGCAGATGAACTTCTGCAATCAGCACTCAACAATCATGAACGTGATCTAGCTATGCAGATTAAAGAATTAGATGATATGAAGAGCAAATTGACGTCACGTATGGATGAGCTAACACAGAAGAAAGAACAGATTGCAAAAGAGCATGGTAACATTGATGATTCGGCTGACGATGACCTAATCGAGATTAATGCGGGTGGTAGAGTTATTGCTGCTAAACGTTCTACATTAACTCAATTAGAAGGTACGAGATTAGCGGGATTATTTAGTGGTCGATGGGATAAGAAGTTACAAAGAGATAGTCAAGGGCGTATCTTTTTGGATGTAAATCCAAAATGTTTTCAAGCAATTGTTGATTATCTCACTGAGATGTTGATATCATCAGAAGATAGTCCACCGGAACAACCTAGTGTTGATAATGAGCATGAATATATACTTCAGCAGCAGCTTAAGCTCTTCCTGCAACAGGATCGGGCTGATAGTAATATTATCGAAGATAAAGAAACTGAAGATCAGTTCCATAGCTGGCTGAAGGAGGAAGACTCAGATGGAAAACTAAAGCTATTGTATAGAGGATCTAGGGATGGATTTGACGCAGCATCTTTTCATGGTAAGTGTGATGGTTTAGGCCCCACTCTTACTATTATTGAAACAACAGATGGATATTTCTTGGGTGGTTACTCTGGTGTATCTTGGTACAGTTCTATCAAACACGGTGAATGGATAAGTGGTGGTGGACATTATCGTACATCAAATAAAGCATTCTTATTCGTGGCCGGAAGAGATACTTCACCTCAAAAGATGAAAATATATGAACATGAGAAGAGGCATGCTGTCTATCATAATAAGGATTATGGTCCATCATTTGGAGGCAATCATGATTTGTGGGTACATGAATCAATAGTCTCCTTTCGTTTTTGCCCAGGCCAAAGTTATGACTCTTCTAATGTCACAGGGCCTCTAGCGGAAAATCAAGGAACTTATAGACAATTCCAAATAAAAGAGATTGAAGTATTTAGTGTCACAGGCAAACCGTCTGTTGAAGTTGTTGATTCTAACACAACTAAAGAAAGAGATGATAATGGGAAGAGCAATCCAATCAATATAGATGATGTCAACACTGCAATTACTACAAAACGAAAAGCTCTTCTTAGCTTTGAATCAGAAATACAATACTTGGAAGATTGTTTTGAGGATGAACAAACTTTCATCGATAACTGCATGTGTGGGGATACCAAAGATGTTGTTGTGATGAATGTCAATGGAACAACCATGGCCACAAAACGAGAAACTTTGTGCACTATCGAGGATTCTGTATTAGCTCAGCAGTTTGATAATACAAAGTGGACAGAACAAGGGTTAAGTACTATCCGTGTAAAGGAGTGGACACCAGATGAAGTATGTGATTGGGCTAAGAAGATTGACGATATCTCAGATGAAGTTGCACATATCTTTGTCAAGAATGAAATTACAGGCAACGAGTTACTTGCTTTGAATATGGATGGATTAAAGATGATTGGTATTGAACGGGCGGGTACATTGTGTCTCCTCTTGGAGGAGATCAAAAAGCTGAAACAATCAAGTCAAGATACTGTGACTCTCATTGAGCATAGTCCCTACTGCTTTGGTAAGATACTGGACTATCTTCGTTTAAAACATATGCAATGCCAAGGTCTGATAGACGCTGAGACGTCAGCTCGGCCTATCATATGTGAATCACAGAAGAAGAGATTTTCAAAAGTAGTACAATACTATTTCCCTGGAGATAGTGCCAAGATGATATTGCCCGACCCTCCCTCCCCTGTTGGATTTTCCTTTGGCGGCGCAGCGGCTCCTGTTGCTCAATAATTTTCCTTTGGCGCTCAACGATAGATAAAGTTTTGTGTAATACAACTATAAAAGACCTTAATCACATCATTACTAATCACTAGCTCAATAAGTAGGGATCTATCCTAGTTCTAACCTCCTGATGTGTGGTATAAGTGATATCCACATAAACCAGTTCAAAAACAAACGAATTGTTAAATTAGTGTTACAATTAAACACTCTTCTAAATTGAGGCTAGTTTGGTCAAAAG
>Ga0214481_100888_pt1 | contig 13724 bp, 7 predicted proteins | sample M1_20Mar14CPVII9_4_FD_165057 | JGI IMG/M metagenome (GOLD analysis project Ga0214481, IMG submission 165057) | Marine eukaryotic communities from Monterey Bay, California, United States - M1_20Mar14CPVII9sort6BwellG10 | ecosystem: Environmental > Aquatic > Marine > Unclassified | place: USA...
GTACAATATATGGTGCAGTAGAAACAACGAGGCGTCATGGGGCATAACGACTGTAAGTGTTTGGCGTATATTGTTTATTCCAATGGAGTAAGCTAATCAATACTTCCCGATATTGAAATGACATAGATTTCTTCAGTCGTACTCGATGAGGGAGGAGAGCTACTTCAAGCAACAGATCCAAATTCTGACGATAGTATGTTGCGTATCGAATTCGTGGGAGATAGCATAACAGCAGGCTTCAAGGTTTCAGCATCATCGGTCTCGGAACCAAGCACGACGGCTAATCAAGATGTACATCTCGCTTACCCTAGGCATCTAGTCGACTTGTTCCAAACTTTTGACTTTCAAGTAATTGCACGATCTGGCGTGTCCGTCGTGGATCTTGAAGCGACTGGTGTACCCATGCCACTTGAGGTAAGAGCAAGAAGTTGAAGATCGTTCTATGGATGATACACTCATTTATTCTTCAATACTTTCCCTTTAGTATCCATGTGAGGATTTCTATTGGGATTGGCAAGGGTCGTGTCCTTCTTTACATGACTTCTCCTCGTGGCAAGCCGATGTTGTCGTTGTTAATCTAGGAACCAATGACTATGTCTACGGTTCTCCCATACAGCCTTGGCTATTCAAGCAAACCTACTTGGCTTTCCTACAGGATATACGGGCAAAGTATCCTGCCTCAATCATTGCTGTAATTGAGCCACTATTACAAAGCTGTAGCGAGGACTCTTTGCTCAGCGATATATCAGATGCAATATTACAAGCAGCTGTTGATATGAATGATGATCGAGTAATCTTTTACCCAACGGGTACAGTCGATGAACCCTGGCTATCATGTCGAGATGATTATATCGATTACACACATCCTAATATCGTAGGAAGTATCAAATTTGCAAACAGGTTGTACAAATCCATGAAGGATGATGTTTGCTCCGTCTTCCCCAACAAGTGTGATGCTGAAACAACGAGTGGTAACGTTCCAGTAACATACTGTGACAGCAGCTCTTGTACTCAGCAACTGTGGGATACGTTGGCTGGACAGTATACTTGTGGGGCGCGAATCGTATGGCTACAAAGTCAGGGATACTCTGAATCTGAATCATGTACGATCGTCCGAGATGAGTTCCCTACTATTTGTCTATGTGCCCCTGATTCACCACCTCAAAGCAACTCTGGTAAGGCAATAACTATGAGACCGTCATCCGCACCGTCAGCAACCCCCACAAATAGTCCAACAAAGAGCCCAATCAAGTTGCAGAAGACTGATAATAACGTCTTTAAAGCTACTTTGGTTCCCTCTCCGACACCTCCTCCTGCCCAAGCAGTTGTAGATAGGATATCTTGTGTTGCGATATCACAAAGTGAATTAGCACCTGGTCTATGGGCAACAACAGATGAATTATGCCGCCAATGTGAGCCGCCTAATCCTATTTCATGGTGGCCGTGTGACTTATCGCCTCCTCTATGCCGCTGCAATCCAACAGAAGTAATTTCTGCCCCCACACCTCCTCCAGTTGTTCCTACCGAACCGACTGCAATCTCATGTGTTGCCGTTGACCAAGAAGGCTTGGAAGATGCATCGTTGTGGGCGACCACAGACGAATCATGCAAGCAATGTGAACCCCCAGACCCTATAACTTGGTGGCCTTGCAATACTGAACTATGTTTGTGTACATAACCCAGCAATTAAGAATTCACCTGGAAGTTCATATTATTAATGAAAAGAAGGTATAGGGAGCATAATTCTAAGGTTAGGAATCGATTTGAGTCAAGTCGACACTTATTAATGTACAAAAATGAATCTTACTTGAATAGATATCTGGTTGGTTATGGTAGGGTAGGCACTGATAAGCATATCAATCAACTATATCTGCCACATATCCATTTTTAAAATCCACCACCAAAGCCTCCAAAACCGGAACCTCCTCTATCCTCACTCTCACTTGAAACACGGTCAAGCAATGCCCCGACCCTCTTCTTCACCGTCTCTATCTGCCTTGCTGTGCCCTCAATTTGTAGTACTCGTCGTATTTGATCAACGTGCATCTTAGTCTTTGTTTGCCTCTGCATGGCAATAATCGTGGCACCACGTCTTCCAATAACTATACCCACATGATTGCCCAGTTCCATCTCGGCTTGTAATATTTCCCCATCTCCGCCATCAATAGCGTCGTCATCATCGAGACCTTGCTTTGTACCAGGACGGTTACGTGCCCAAAACTTTGTTTGCCTGTCATTACTACCAGTTGCAAGTAAATGTCCAGCTGGGTGCCATTTCATATCCCAGATTGCCATGTCATGAGCGAACGGGATCTTTGCAGCAGGCTCTTCCGATCCCTTGGGCCCTATTTAAAATAATTGTAGGTAATAAACAATGTGAGAAAGGAGCAAGGATATAACACAAACAAGAACACATATAAATATTCTCACCTATATTCCAATATATCAAAGTACCATCCATACCACCACTAGCAAATACTGTTTCATATACCGGATGCCATGAAATACTAGTCACCTCCTTATGATGGCCTTTGAGTGAACATAACTCCTTCATAGCACGGATATCATAAAGTTTTATCAATTGATCTCGACTTGATGTTAATAACCAATTCCCATTATCATTCCATGCTACCTTGGTAACTGTATTTTTATGTCCGTATAATGTACTCAGGCATCCACCCGTCCTAGGATCCCACAACTGGCGAAGTAACATAAATTAATTGTAAGTGGTGTTGAGTCTTTATTATGAAAGCAAATTCAATGATACTAAGCATTTATATCACAACGCATATAAACTATTCTTACCTTGACAAGATTATCCTTTGACCCTGAACAAATTACAGATGACCTCGGGTGCCACTGTACACACTTTACATCCCATCCATGTCCCTCCAATGTACGTTCTTCACGATGTCCAGCCCAATCCCAAACTCTAACTGTTGCATCGTCGCCACAACTAACAAACTTTGTATCTGCCGGACTAAAACTTAATGCATGTATAGGTTGTCCGTCATGACTATCCAAACTTTGTACAGGAGCAATACTTGGACTCCAATATTTAATATTCCCACCTGAATCACTTGTTAATAAGTAATTTTGATTATGCGACCATGCCATACAGCGGAAGGATTGGTCATGTGCAGACATTATTAGTTCAAAGGAGAAGTTGACACCGTCCCATAATGTAAATTCTCCTTCTTGATTTCCTGTTAATAAACGTCTACCACCGGGTGTCCAACTTAGACACCTAAGATGATAATGTGATGTGTAAGTTTATGTGTTATTTGTTTTGTTTGTAGGAGGTGGAGTGATTTAATATAGTGTCAGTATCATATCGCGAATATAAACAGTAAACTGGAACCACACCATCAACAAATTCTATTATTATAGATAAATCATTTTAATATTGAAACTTTAAAACAGACTTAGAAGTCAATTTGCAATTATATGATATGACACCTACATCCTTTTCCAAAACAGGAAAAAGACATACAACAATAAACAAACATAAATAAATACACATACAACTCACATGACAGGATTACTATTCTTCGCTCGTGTAACATGAGCACAATACGTTAAGAATGCCACACTGGGTATAACATCACCACCAACACCTTCCCCAATAGGTAAACCCATCAATTTTAAATAATTTGTATGACATTGCAAATAAGGATACCCTGCCGAACCACTCCCACCCGGTAATGTATGCATACGACGATTAGGTTTACGATATAGTCGTGATGTTAAGTCAAGTACTGCAGGTGTATGATAGTCAATGCAGCGTCGTTTAAGATCTTTTTGATTTGGTTGTTCATCATCATCTTGATTTTGATATCCTCCTCCACCACTTCCTCCGGAGAAAGGCCGTTTTGGAGGACCACCACCGAAGTCACCGCCTGGTGGAGGACCTGAGGGGGTATTAACTGGACGGCAATATGCAGATAGATCCATGATAAAATTATGCAATGCGTTATGATTTTGGTTTGTTGATGTTGGTGTTATTGATAGTTAGATACCTAGTTGTTGTAATTAGTAGGTTAGTCAAAAGCTCACGCAATACTCGTACTAATTATATGGTACGTATACAAAGTACATTTAAGGCCATTTATCCATTTTGTTTTGCAATGTAGGTATGCAACGTGTTGTGTTGATTGGCATGGTTATAATGTTGCGTTGACAATTAAATGCCCATGCCACGATGTAACACCATCCACACACTGAGAGCACATTTAGAGGAACACAAAGTCAACCAAAGAAAAACTGCACAGCAGAAGAAGCATATATGACGTCAGATTGGGTGTTTGTGATGTGTGTTATTCCAATGTCCTTCACTCTGGCATTGTTGTATGCATCCATACGGATGATTTGAACCATTCACGAACATATGTACACCTCTAACACACCTCGCTGTGCCACCACGTTCACATTGATGCGCCCAGAAAATCTCGACCTCACCCCCATCCTAGCCATATATGACGTCAGATTGGGTGTTTGTGGTGTGTAATTCCAATGTCCTTCACTCTGGCATTGTTGTATGCATCCATACAAATGATTTGAACCATTCACGAACATATGTACACCTCCAACACACCCTGAGGCGAGATGCCAGACTACACATGGCGGCTATAAAAGTGCAGCCAGTACCTCTAGAAAGGTGCTGCAAGTGATAAATAACTTGTTAGGTACCCATAAAATGCCAATCCATCAGTATATTTGCTAGCCTACATCTCTAGGGGGGCGCTAGACGGCCAACCATTGCCCAGGTGTTGGTCGGGTTTTGAAGATTCTCATGGAAAATCTGCCAACTACATCTCTAGGGGGCGCTAGACGGCCAAGCATTGCCAAGTTGTTGGTCAGGTTTTACTGAAGTTTCTCACAGAAAATCTGCCAAAAAGTGGCTGTAAATGTATGGTTGAGGGCCCTAGAAATGTGCTGAGATATACACCTATGATGAACACTCCCAGCATTATTATAAGTCTCTCTATAAGTCTCTCCAGCATACTTTTACAGCCCCATGTTGGCAGGTTTCTTGCCTCAGATCTCAAATTTTCTGATTTTTGCCAACTCTCAGGCAACGTTTGGCCATCAAGTGGCACCTCAGAGATGTAGGCTTGCTACAATAGTGCTTGTTTGGCATTGTATATGTGTATATCATAATGATGAACACTCCCAGCATGATTATAAGTCTCTCCAACATACTTTTACAGCCCCATGTTGGCAGGTTTCTTGCCTCAGATCTCGAAATTTTCTGATTTTTTGCCAACTCTCAGGCAATGTTTGGCCATCAAGTGGCACCTCAGAGATGTAGGCTTGCTACAATAGTGCTTGTTTGGCATTGTATAGATGTATATCATAATGATGAACACTCCCAGCATGATTATAAGTCTCTCCAACATACTTTTACAGCCCCACGTTGGCAGGTTTCTTGCCTCCACTGTTGCCGAGATGTTAGTAATTCGTTAGTAATCGGGTACTTTTACGTTGTATGTAGATCTGGATTACTAACAAGAATTTCGATTACTAACAGATTTTAAGGAATTCCTGTAAATTGACTTTGTACTAGTTCCTATGTAGGATTATTTTTAACCTTTGTAGGATTTCCTCAAAAACGTACCTTATCCTCAGATGTTATCTTCATTTACAAGAATTCCTACAAAAGAGGTGGTATCCTGCCTCCTAATTGAGTATGAGTCGGTTGAGAGTAGATATACCTATAACCTATCGTAGTATAACCTTCACCATATATATAATTGTCGGGTGATCTACATTTATGATTGAACTTAACACTTGATTATATACACACTGGTATTATTCACCTTCTGTGGCTTTGCTAAATCACAAACTACTTCCAGCGGACACAACTGTATACTCACATCATACTTTGCATTTGGGTGAACCATCTACTCTCTTTATTATTAGCCGGCACACGATATATTTTAAAAGAGGTGAGTTAATAATATAACTAAATGGTGTGATAATATATGCCACTACTTGCAATGTATGTGATTGCAATAATTGCAAAGCATCGCATCATCTCATTAATCATCAATCTTTGTATCACATGCACCATACATCATTGTCATATTACTAATATCATCAAACACAGTAATAGTATATCAACAAGTACATGATATACTAATTGCAAATGGACACATCTAAATCTAACTCCATACTATCCAAGTTGGATGAACAAATAGCTTCCAATGACTTCTTTGAACGGCTATGTCTAGTGAAAACATCCGATGCAATGGTTAATGATATAGTTGCACCAGAGAATGAAGTAGTAGCTGCCTACCAGCTTTGGCCAGCATTAAAGTACAATTCCATCAGGGAATTACTAAATCAAATCAAGGATAAGAAGCAGCGGTGTAAGATTACTTTGCAATATAACAAATTTTGCCGCAACGTCGATACATCTGATACTACTAATACAAACAGTGATGAATCGGGCATTGCCTACCTAATTGGACGGAATGAATCTCAATCAACATTTGCTTCTGTACCAAAAAATGATGAGGGTGTTATTGTTGAAGATAATCAATCGGTATTTGATTTCTATACCCACAGTGATGAGATTGAAAGTAAAGTGGGGTATTGTGGTTCGGCACAGTTTCAAGCAGCATATACATTTGCCATCAATCGGATGGAACAATATTTTGCTGCTCCAGGTGATATTGATGTGAGCGGAGGAGGTACTGATACTGAAAAGGCTGAAAGTGATGTTGATGAATCGTTTTCTGCACAGGCAACTGTTTGCAGTCAAATGATCAGTCCATCTGATGTCGAGGGATCTGCTGCTTTGCAGTCAGGTGTTACCCATCCATCGAAGCTCAATCAGAAGAATTGCCGAAAGCGCAAACAGAAACACATTACACCATCACCTAGGTCGAGGAATACTAATTTGTGTAAGAGGAGAGAGAAAGAATCAAGTGATACTAAGGGTGGGTCAACACTGGTTCTAAACAAGTTACCACCATTAAAGGCTACTTCTGTCTCTGCCGCCACTGATACTGCTAGCAATTGTACCAAAGGCCACATTGCAAATGATCGTACATGCCTGCTAGATGCAATAGCTGTACATGTTCCAGGGAAGGTCAAGGAAGAAGTGAGCTCCTCGGTATATTCGTCAATGCCCTCTGAGGGAGATACATCAATCAATGATGCTAATCGTGGACTAGCCAAACATGGCATGACATTGAAGCGAGTATCAGGATACTACATCAAGAAAGGAGGTGCTCCACTGCACCTACTTCAAATTCAAGAGCAATGTAGAATTGTCATCTGCATCAAACTCGTCACCCTTGAGAATGAAGTTGCAAATCACTTTGTTGCATGGGATGGATCGACAGTGTTTGATAGGCCTAAGAGTGCCAAGGTTAATAGAACATCTGATCGGTCTAGTAAGAAAAGTTGCAATGCAGTGTTTGAACGGTTGTACCCAAAGAATCGATTCTTGTTGTGGCAGATTACAAATGTTTATGAGTTATGCTACTTGTAGGCATACCTTAGAGGCAATAAGTCCTCCTCTTTACTTATCTGACATGAACTCTCCGCTAGTTGTCTCCTCTCCTTCCCACAAATGACAACTGGGCCAACACACGCACACTTATTTTGTTATTGTTGATGTCTTGATTAGAGTATGGATATATATGAATGACTATCACTTGGGTTAGACAATGATGTTATGGTTGTCTATCAATAACTCTGTCCAATGAATCAGTTGTATTTGTATTCGTGGTGGAGAATTGCTAGTGCTTTCTTTTCCTGGTTTATTACATTGTTGTTGAGTAGACGTTGTGTTGTATATGTGCACAAAAAGTAAGCTACTACTGTTGATATTGCTGTAGTAACAGTACGCTAACCACTGCTAGTATATCTCTGTCGGACATAGTCTAGTATCCCAATAGTAGAGTTGTTCTACTCACTCGCATCCCAATCAATTCGTAGCAAATGATGTACAAGATGTTAATCTGTGTGTATTTTGTATCGACCAATATCATATCCAATCTACTACCCCATATCACCAAACCAAAGTAAATATGTAGTTTAATCCACTCTTATTATACCTCTAGTTGATTTTGTTATCAACTTACTTATTCTACTGCTCCGTGTATGTGTATAGAGTTGTCATCGGAGAACGTCACATAATATTATTATCACATTTATTATGCGATATAGATAAGTGTCGACATGCAGCAGCTGTATCATGTATCTCAAGTTTTAATATCATTATATGCTTCCATTATACATTTCCATTGATAGATATCGCGTAGTATTGATGGATATTGCATGGTAGATATCATCTATCAATGGAGTGTTTGTTGCTCGACACATCATCTTTTTATTTTTGTTGTAATTGTTGTGTTGATAGAAGTATACATTTCATTGTAATTAAAAGAAGGAGTAGTATTCAAATTTGCAAATATCATTGTTAACTATATTGTTGTATTAGATATGTCGTGGCTTATTATCATATATTGCAGTTGTGGAGAATAGAGTAGATATCTTATTATAGAGATATCTACTTTTCTGTGTGGATTCTATATAGAGATCAAAGCGTGGGGAGAATTCCCCAACAGTAAAAGCCCCCTAAATGGACATTTTCATATCCTCCTCTCTAACAAATTTTGTTAGGGGCTAGGTATATAAAAATGTCCATATGGGGGGGGGGAGGGTTCAATCCCCCCAAAATTATGAAGTAGGCATTTCAAGTCCCCTTCGTCCAGCAACACCAGAGTAGTTATACGCTATATATGTATAGAATAATTAAGAGTTGATAAAGTACCATGATCAATATGCATATATGATATAGCAATATGCCATTAAACTATGGGCCCCGCCGGCACCTGCTATACCCATCTCTTTGTAATAGAATAACTTTAGAATATACGACAACAAAAGTTTCACCAATACAACATCACACAATGACAACACGACATTCACGGCCACTACTCCAAAAGTATAATAGTTGATAATAAACTACTTCATGTATATCATAACTGTGTATCATTGTACGATATTCGGCAGAGATGTACACTGCAACTGTGTTAGTTACTACACAATCAATATATACATAAGCAGAGTAAAAAAATTAGAGACGATGATACATCGAGCAACCTCCTCCATTATTTATATGTCGGCTATGATAGTTGTCTACATGTTATCCTTTTGCAACAACATAAATCAAATTATTTGGGATGACCGTATCATATCTCCTACACCCAAAATAGGGCTGCATCGATGGCATGCGCTACCTCTCTCTTTATCAAATAATTGTGATGATCAATTAATAACTTGATTGATAACTCTACACGGGGCAATATTGGTAGCATAATAAGTATGATGACATACAACAATCATATGAAGATATATAAGATCGGATCCTGCTTCAAATATAGTATGGTTTGGCCGTGTGGAGTTAGATTGAAACTGATTTTAGTTGTTGGTGGCTGTAAAATTTAGGTTTAGAGAGGTCCCTCGTTCTTAGGCTTAATAAAGCCAAATTCAATAAAACAAAACACACATCCTCATCAAATCCGGAGCCCCGTCGAGGGCTTTAATCAGAACAAAGTTATATTGACCATTGCTTCCAGGACAATCGATTTCATCATTTTCGGAATCATCGTTCTGGAATTGCAAATGGGAGTCAATTTCTAATAACAAAACTACTAACAAATCAACTTGAGACGATTGATCCATTATGTCGTCATTAAACAGCATTAAATCATTACAATACTATTAATCTGGGAAGGGTCAAATAGACGTACATGTTACTACCGATCTTTAAAGACAAGAACATATTATTAGTAGATTAAGTGCATTCTGCAATTGTTATTGGATTATAAAGTCCGTAGTCTGTTATTCACAACAACAAAATAATAACTTTATTACAACATCATTACAATAGATACAACATTGATACATATCAAACACAATTCATACGGCGTATAAACAAGAACCATCGTACTGTTAGTCCCCTTAGAACCAAATTATTACCAGACGTCAACAACAACAACAAAAAATGAATTAGATATGAATATTAGAGATTAGATATTAGGTAGTTAGTCCCCTTAGAACCAAACATTATATCGGTATATTAGTCAAGAACAATAATGATAACAATACAAAACAAATACAAAACAATTAGATTAGATTAGTTAGTCCCCTTAGAATCAAACATTATATCAGTAAATAATCAACAAACAATAACACACAACTACATCGGGTTACAACGCGTATCTCCTAATCACTAATAACAATTGCAAACAAACTTTGGAGGAAAAGAGCACGAGGGTGCTTAGTGGAGTGTATCAGAGATCGTGCTTCACATGTCGTTAACTGCACTCTACGAAACAGTTGTACAACATCTTCCGCCGTATCAACTGGCCCTATCTATTAGTCTTCCCCAACAATGAGTAGTGAGGGGTTCTTTGAGATTAACGGATACAAGGCAAGGGCACATTTCTATTCAAAGTCAACAGCGTACCTCCCATTAATGGTCCATCGGGAACCTTCGGGGTAACGTAGCGCAGCGTCCCCTGCATTTGTGGTGGTAGTCACCTTCATATCTTCGTGGCTGCCTTTAACTGCATAAAGATGGATAGAGAGTAGATGAGAAGGGCAGGTAGTACCTTCTAGCATTGAACATATATTCTGATTAAGCACATTTCTGGTTTTCGAGAGTTAGCAAGCAAAGAAATGTCTCATCTAATATGAAGTAGATTTAAAAATGACTAGCGAATGACAATTATTATTATTATTATTATTATAATGTACACATGATATGCACAAGATATTATGTTGCATATCATACTACATACAAATAATATGGGAGTGTACTGGTAGAATAAGTATGATGATATACAACAATTAACTATCACATTAGATATATGAGAAAAGATCCTGTTGCGTATCTACAGTAAGATGAAACCGATATTGGTTGATAGTACAAAAGGCTAACCGGAGGGTCAGGCTCCCAAGGCCACCTAAGAAAATTCCCATCTGAGTGAAATATTGTCCCCTGAACCTCTACCATATATCAAAATGATCGCCGTGCTCTGGCGATCACGAATATATAGGGTGATTAACATCGATACGGGGAAATAAGAAATTGCAATAGACGACGTCGCGGCCGCCATGATGATCACTAAGCAAAACCGCTCCGCAAGAAACGGATTCAGAGTGAAAGTAGGTAAAAAGATACCGTAATAGGGGGGATACCATTAGTTTTGCAATTTTGTTATATGCTAATTGTTAGTTGAACGGATCGATTGCAATTAATTATAAATTACAGCCTAATCACCCTATTGCAATTTACTCGCGAGATCACGCCGATCATTTTGATATGCCCTAGAGGGTATAAAGTCAAAAATTCACTCAGATGGGATTTTTTGGGGAGCCTAACCCTCCGGTTAGCCAAAATGCTCACAGTATGATATGCACAAGAATAACTTCATCCATAGTGTGTACAGATGCTATACAAATAATGATGGGGATAGTTAGAGGATCTATTGGGGTACTATAAGAATGTCTAAGTCGGATTATGACGCATCATTGGATATTGGACACAAATCTTTCGTTATGGTAGGGGACGTGTTAGTTGGAGTAGTAGCTTTTTGCTTCAAATACATGCATACGACAATCGTTAGCTATGTAGAACAATTATAGGAGGCAAAGATAGATGTTTAAACGGCCCAACACCCAATAATAAAGAGAATATCAAGTAGTATTCATTCAACCCTGTGATGAGTAATGATTACTTACTGCTTAATCCACTAAAACACACAGATAAAATTAAATATACCCATAATACATACACCACAACACGTCAGTCACCTCATACTAGTTATGATAAAGACGTCTATCATTATTTAGTGTGATAAAAGAGGCTCAGGTCCAAACACCTAGTACATCCACAATTTCTTCTCAAAGAAGGCTCCCTTTTGGCCGTTTTTTTTTTCACCTCCATTCCTATCATGCTCGCATAAATTGCAAACGATGCACTCATATGGTTATCATCATATCATAATATCAACTCGGCAGAGGAGGTGCCACCCACGGCGATCATTATCGGCACCAACACGACCCTTTACTCTTCATTACCCACAGCTTCACCTGAATCGCTAGATGAAAAAAGCCGCCTAAGTAATCGGCAGATGAAGTGAAAGAAATTAAAGGTGATATACACAATTTAATATTCCTCCTACTAATATAATGTATATGATGTTTATTTGATAGTTGACCTTTTCTAATGATCATTATGCAATGTCAGGAACACCATCGATGTTTATTATTGTGGAGCTACAATCGGTAAGATTTGTACTATCCTGTATTTGCAACAGCCACTAATTGCAACAGCTTATTGCAATTCTTTCAACCCCAATCTAATGAACAGATGTGCAGTGATACTATAGGACATGTTGCTGTTGAGTTATCTATTGTCTATCATATATAGGTAAGAGTTTGTGTTTTGTATTGTACAACGGCAAGAAACAGCCACTATTAATTATTGCAACGGATTATTAATAATCATTCATTTATTGCAACTGCCTCTTCAATCCAATCATCAAAGGAAACATACAATGTTATGATGCTGGAATCAACTAGCAAGAGGTGAGTTAGAAGGCAAGAATTGTGTTGTGAATATGTATTGTTGAATATTTAATTGCCGAGAGGTAGTATACTCACCATAGACTTGCCATACACCCGCCACACCTACAACACACAGACACATGTGCCATTATCAAACTACTTTTAATATGAAGAGGTGAGGCTATACTGTTCTTTTTGTCGTTATGTTGGTATACATAATTTACTTACAATATAATATATATTCTTTCCTTTATTTTGTGAATTTATTATCAATATCAAAATTACTAAACATCGTCTATCTCATCGGGCATCAATATCAACCGAGTACATGCCGTGGAAGTAAGCTACATCGGTGCTCATTAAGTATGTGGATTATATTATAGATTTGCAAACAATCCTTTGTTACAGCCGCCGGATTATAATATAGATGTCAACAATCCTTTTTTACAGCGCCGCCATTGAATAGAATTAAATAGCAAGTATTAAACTAGGCCCCGTCTTTATCTCTTCCTATATAGATCCATGCATAATTTCTATTCAAGCCGCCGCGCCGGCCATAATTTGATTGCAATAGTCCATTTTATTAGATATTCATGTAATGTTTATGGGAATTCCTGTAAATAATGGATTACTAACAAGATCCTGTTCGTAATCCATTTGGGCGAAGAGCTGATTTTGAGATGTTAGTAATTCATATCGCCAAAAAGGTGGTTTTGTTAGTAATCTGTTAGTAATAAGCCCCTTTTGGCGATAAATTTTGTGATTTTTGTGTAAAACAAGCAAATTTGTAGGAATTCCTGTAAAACGGGCAATTTCACCGAGAATCGAACACCTCTATGTAAGTAATTGGGATTTTGGATTAATTGGATTACTAACATCTCGGCAACAGTGTCAGATCTCGAAATTTTCTGATTTTTTGCCAACTCTCAGGCAATGTTTGGCCATCAAGTGGCACCTCAGAGATGTAGGCTTGCTACAATAGTGCTTGTTTGGCATTGTATATGTGTATATCATAATGATGAACACTCCCAGCATGAATATAAGTCTCTCCAACATACTTTTACAGCCCCATGTTGGCAGGTTTCTTGCCTCAGATCTCGAAATTTTCTGATTTTTGCCAACTCTCAGGC
>Ga0214481_100890_pt1 | contig 13715 bp, 8 predicted proteins | sample M1_20Mar14CPVII9_4_FD_165057 | JGI IMG/M metagenome (GOLD analysis project Ga0214481, IMG submission 165057) | Marine eukaryotic communities from Monterey Bay, California, United States - M1_20Mar14CPVII9sort6BwellG10 | ecosystem: Environmental > Aquatic > Marine > Unclassified | place: USA...
TTGGGAGAAACATCATGTACAAACGACCGCCATATGTATAATGTAGCAGATGATGGAAGATATTAGGCTTGACGCTTGAGATTGGAATGGGAGACAATTTATCCGAACTTTCACAAAGATCAGCCAAGTTTGGTGCGCATAGTTTGAGAATGCACCGATGGGCATAGAATCTAACAGGTGATATCTTTGCCTTCTTACTCTTCCTGGTAGACATATCACTTGGTTCCTCTTCCGGACATACTTCAAATAAAACATCAGCGGTCTCTTCATCATTGAACATGCTTGGCATTAGTGTGTTGATTGGATTTGTTGGGAAGAATGGTTTGCAAGGGAGTTTAGATGGTGGCGGATTATGTAATTTCATTGATAATTCAACAATCAAAGTACCATCTACCAGGATGTTGTTTGGCGGGTCAATCAGATTTGAACGTGTGATAGGCGGTCGTTTGTACATGATGTTTCTCCCAAGTATGCCTTTGCGGTTGAATGGCAAATTTCTTTCCTGATTCAATAAGTACCCTCCGTCTAAGTCTTTGATAATAGCTTTATAATCCACGTTTATCAAAGTCTGCGTGTCATTTTTACAGATATCTATACGAAGAGCAGGATTATCATCATCGTTGGAGCGGACACTTAAGCTAAGATACCATTTCACGCCGCAGCAGTCAAACTCTTGAGATTCGATATCTCGATTCTTCTGTATTTCAGTTTTGAAGTTGTGAAAATGAAATCTAATAGTCTCCCATTCTTGTGGATATGGCGGTGTACCGACGTCGATATCAGTTACTCTGCTTGAAGAGCTCATTAGTTATGGTGTATGGATTAATTTTGTTTTGTATGAACTTTTGGTGTATTATGATTTGCAACCTGACGCCTCCGATATGTACAATACCCTTTAAAGGGGTGATATATATTCTATATATTATATGTAATCATTCAGTATACATTGGCGTCTGTGAGCTATCATAGGTAAAAGGTTGCTTTGTTTGCTTTGCAATAGTGCACCGTCTTCATAGCGAGATAGATATCTTAAAATGAGTTCAAATTTTGAAGCAGGCGTCGCACTTCTATTGGATCTATATAATCTACCAACTACTTAAAGCATAATCAGATCAATGCAGAAACAGTATGGCTTAGTTTACATGAACACAGGGAGAAAGCAAGAAAGTATCATATTTTGTGCACAATCTTGTGCACATAATTTTCTTTCACGTCTCTACCCTATCCACTCTTTTCTGTCGGTGCCAATAATGCACAGCAACGACAAGCTCGGCGGAGTGAGTATACAAGCTTCTCTTCTCACAACACATCAAATCTAAGTGTCTTGACTCCTTGCCCTCTTCTTACCGCTAAGCACCATATCCTTGTCTTTGTCTTCGGCTTCTGCCGGCTGCTTACTATCACCCTCGTCAAGTAATGCCAGTCTTTTCTTCAAATCAATTCGTTTTGCTTTGATCATTTCATACTCAATATCAATCTTTGATAATGCATCAGCAAGTAAAGCTTTACGATCAATATAAGATAGTAAATCTGGTGCCGTCGGTACCAGAGCATTGTAGAGCTCGGTCTGACCATGACTCTCCCCAATCAATCCGAGTATATCTGGAAGTAAAGCGGGTTCAATATCTGTAAAGATATTACTGGGACATTGAATACCCTGTAGCTTACAGTACTTCTCCCTATTTTGGCTGTTTAGCTGAGTTCTGATAACTTTTGAACGCCCGATAGAGTTGGGGTTACTTCCACGTCGATTCTCATTGCACGCTTCACGTATGCTGTCAAGCACTAAGTCACTCGTTACACATGCTGCAATATTGATTGTTTTTAGTGTATGATTAGAGTTGTATGTACTCTCAATCGATGATAAATCATTCAGTAACTTAAAGAATGACCGGCATCCTTTTTCTGTAATGGTGTTCCGTACCAGATACAGTTCTTTCAACTTTGTGTTATGTTTCAAAGCAGCGGCAAGTATTTCTGCTTCTTCATCTCCCATACCCGTATTGTTAAGCTCCAACTTTTTCAAAGACGATCCTTCTTTTTGCAATAGATTAGATAGCGTGACGATTCCCTCTCTACCAATATTATTTCCGTCTAAATTAAGAATAATTAGATTTGGTAGGTTGTATGTTTCTAATGCCGATATCCCTGTTATATTGCATTCCTCAAAGACTAGTCTCCATATTCCTTTATTATGCAATGCACTAACTATAACGTCAAAGCATTCTGTATTGATATTTTGATTGCCGCTCATCGAAAGAGTAATTAGTTCTGGAGCATTCTCTAAGAATGGCACAACACTTCGAACTCCTTCTACGTCAAATGAGTTATTCATCAGAAATAGTATTCTCAACGAAGTACTCCTAACAAGAGTTTCAAATAATGTACAAATGTTGATATTATTTAGTTCACGACCGTTTATGGTGACCTCACTCAAGTATGTGTTATTTGCAATATATCCACCGAGTAGCCTCCATGCAAGATTTGTCAAGTGATCGTTATTACTATCAATTGTGAGGTAGTTACCAGGATAATTATAATTATTCTTGATGTTATTGATTATGTCTAGACATCTATTTCGTATATCACATTCGCTATGAAATACTCGACGAAATTGTTCGTCTTCATTTTCATTAATTGACATCTGTTCTAATCTTCTCAATATCTATTGTTTATGTAGTGCTACAGTTGCCGTGAGAGTATGATGAGGTATGGTGTTTATAGTATGATTGTATATGGCAACAAACTCGTCTAAAGAGGAAGGTGCATGCACAATAGATGTGTACTTTACTTAGCTTTACTTAAAATTACCAATACTGGCGCCACCGACATACACCAAATCTCTACCGATTGAAAGGTTGTTAAAAACAGATGAATTTAGTATAATATTGGCAGTGTAAGAGCCCTAATTTTATACCAATTGATGATCAATTAGCCGCTGCTATTATATTGAATTATCGTCATTTGACATCATTTCCGCCTCTACTCTCATAAAAGGATACCGCTGCTCCATCGATGAGATATGTACGCTAACCTTCACAATCACAACCTCCACTGTATTGGCGGCAGTATAACAAACATACCCCTGTCCTCTCGATATTATAGGCTGATACCTTATTAGAGTCGCTGGATTTGTCATCAACTCTCCTTTCAATTGGTAGTGGTACACATGGGTAAAATGGTATCTTATGAGAGTAGAGGAAGTGAATGTTTGAGTGAGAGACTGTGAGAGATAGGCTGAGATAGGGTCATTAATCATCAATTGGTATACAATTAGGGATCGCACGGTGCTGATATTACAGTAACTTCATCAGTATTTACCGTTCTTTCGATTGGTAGTGATTTGGTGTATATCGGTGGCGTCAGTATTGAAAATTTGCTCATAGAAATTAGAATTGCAAGTAAAGTACACATCTGTGCACCTTACCTTTTGGCCTACTCTAGTTGTATTGCGTGTGGACAATTAAATGAGTAATGAGAGAGAGAGAGAGTGACGCTACATAATACGATCTCTAATAATATATACTACACATTAAGTGCATCTTTCAATTGCATCAACATACGGTACTGATTTTACAAGCTGAGATTACAAAACAACAAAAGGGAGTAGTAGTAGCTTATATACTAGCCCATCATCAGTTTGAGCTGCCATCGTCATCAATATAGAATAGAGGAAGTAGTTGCATATATATAGCATTATATAAAAAAGATATAAAGCATCTGGTATTATATTAATTGCAATCTATATATTTTATCATCCGCACATTAACAACAGACTAATAATGCAAGTGGATGAGGACGAACAATTTAATCAAGCTTTCGGAGTAGACTCTGGCATTTCTGTGGCCTGCAGATATGCTATAAACGGCATCAAGAATAATGATGCTATTTATACAGATCGTTTCAATAATCAAGGCCTTAATAAATTTAAGCTGTTGTCTGACAATGCTGTTCACTTTACGGATCTTTCATGGAGATTGTTCGGTCGTTACATTGCAAGCAACACCAACCTAACAAGAGTTGACCTAATTGAATGTGGTATTACCGATGAAAAGATGGCATCATTATTTTATGAGTTGACGTACAGTTCTTCATTAAAACACTTGGATTTATCTGGGAATTCCTTTGGTATAGATGGACTAAGGAGTATGGTGCCATTCTTGAACGATACAAATTCATCTAAACTTGACTTCCATAGAAACAATAACTTTGATTCAAATTGCTTTGAATTGGTAGTACAAACATTACATGGAAGACCTTCAGAGAGCAGACCTTTTGAAGGACTATTCGTTAGTAGTTGCAATATAACAAACATCTCAGTATTGGATACGTATACAATCCCACACATGCGACATCTCGAGTTGAAAGGTAACAACATTGGCGGAGAGGGGTGTACAACATTAGCTAACATACTCTTGAATGAAGGCTCTAGTTTGAATTATCTAGGCCTTAATAGATCGAGCATTGATGACGAGGGAGCAGAAATACTCGCCGCAGCACTAAAACACAATACCAAATTGCAAACGCTTGATTTGCGAGAAAACTATATCGGGAAGAGGGGATATAGAGCACTCTTGAAATCTGTAGTTGATTTATCATCCATTGAGAATACATACAACTCAAACCACACGCTGAAAGATCTAAAACTACACCCCTCCAGGCAAGGAGTAGGAAACAGTGCAAGTCAGCTTGTTCTGTCGTCGTGTATCATGCTTAGAAGTATCAATTCTGCATTACAATTGAACAATCGACATCATAGCTTTCATTCAGCTGGCAGGGCAAAAGTGATAAAGTATCAGTTGAACAGCAAATTAAGAAGAAAGTATTGTGATCTACAGGGGATTGAGTATTCAGCCAGTAGTATCTTTGCAGATATTGAGCCCACTCTTTTGCCGCGTATTCTTGCATTGATTGGGAGTAGTCATGAACAAAGTGAATTCTATACTTCACTCATCCATACTGCACCTGATTTACTGTCATGTGTTGATACAAGTGGCATGATGAAAGATGAAATGGCTAAAAATTCATTACAAATGGCTGAACTGACTCGTCAACTTGCAGCTCTTTCTGCTAAGAATGATCAGTTTAGTAGAAGATTGTCAGAGAGAGAATCGGGTGATGACAGTCGGCAGTCAACTACGGAAGAAGACGCGGCGGAAAGTGTAAAGAAGAGACAAAAGAAGTGAGGATAAGGAGCAATAAGTTAAAGGACGTGTAAAGGTACGATTAGGGTTCATATCTAATAGACTTTAGCCCCTATAATCCTTTATTTATCCATTAAAGTAAGCAGTGGGTCCAACCCTCTACTCATTCACACAGCGCTTCAATCTGCCGCCTCTTCTTCTATCTTGTAATCTCTCCAATAGACAAGATATCTTCACATCTCTACAATTGTACATTCAAAAGGACCGTCGACTTCAATCCACTTATAGTCCATCCAACTTTCACTTACAATTGATCAGCACAACCTAATAATAATCGTTCATCAACACTCCAAACATTCGAATCATATACCAATTTAAATATACTACAACCCAAATTACTCCATACATCCATGTCTCCTCCTTCAAGGCCTACCTCTGCTGCAGTTTCAATACCATGATATAAACCAATTTTATAACTAAACAATGATCGACTTATTAAGAAAGTAATGTAGCAATATGTATATGATTTGGTATTAATTGATACTTGTGATGTTAATAGTAGGAAGATGAGTATGTCAATTGATAGTAAGAGTAGATTTTGTGTTATGTGTAGCGTCGGCATGATTGATGGTAGATTATTGAACATAGGCACTATGTTGCTCTCATCAAAGGTGATAACATCTAATATACTGAGTATATCAAATATATAAACTATACTCAATCCAACAGAGATAAGTGTATGTAAATTAATCAATCTTCCATGTCTTTTATCACTTTTACTCTTTTTACTAATTGAATCTAATATAACATTACGTAACTTACTATACAATGGTTGATTATATCGATTTTTACATATACTACAATATAACAATGTTGATGGTTTTAGCTTTCTCATGCTGTTATGATTGTTATTGTTATATTGTTGTTGAATAATCATTTGTTGTTTTGTGTAGTTTAATAAGCAGGAGGTATGTACGTATCCTGATGTGCCGCGACATGCACAGTATCGTTGTGTGGGGATGTTGTTTGTGTCGTTTGTTTCGTAGCAGATGTAGCATGTTGGCTGTTGCTGTATATCGTCGTCTTCTTCCATTGCAATGGAATCGTTAGCGGAGGTAGCTGGTCTTTGATCGAGTAGGGATGATTTTGTGTCAGAGCTGCCGATGATTATTGAGCTATCGACACCGCCCAAGGCAAGGATGTGATGAATAGCTGAAGTTGTTGATATCATACTTATGTTATGTATTTGGAGATTTGTGATCGTTTGCAATAATATGATTGATTTAGAATGGCAACTCATGGCATCAAAATTGTCGGCATGAAAAAATATAGAATCGAGCGATAGGCAGATGGGAGGTATCTTTTTGGTAGTATGTGTCACATCAAGACATAAAGAATCACCTCTGCATACTGTTATTTGTGTAGATTAGGCAGCGGCTATTGATAAGGTGAAAGCTAGTAGAAAGGTTTAGGCGTGTATAGATTTAGGATTAATACGGCGGTGAGTGTGGGGTTAGTGAAAGGGAAGATAGAAAGAAGTTTCTCACATCATATGCACATAATTTGCAATTGCAATATTAATAGGTATCCCTGTGCCGTATGTCGGTTGTTTTAAGCATATTTAGAGCTGTTGGTTACGGTTAAAGAGTAGAGCTTGTCAAGATTTGCTATTGCATACAGTATCCATTGCAATTACTCAATTATACATAACATCACTCTCAGCTCTCACCGATTTAAGGCAATTGCAATACAATAGACTGAAGTCGTTATATTGTTGTATTATTATTAGCAGTCAATCGGATTAAGATTGATAATTTGGGTATTTCTCTCCAACATTCGCCGCCATCACATAACTAGAACAGTTAGAACATGTCAAGTAATAATCACATAGAAGAGGACGAACAGTTTCGTCGGGTATTTAACGGTGAATGTGATATCTCTGAAGAATGTTTAGATACAATCAATAACGTCAAGAACAATTATCCTAATACCACAAACTTATACATTGATAGCAATGAGGATATCTTAACAGAATTGGCATGGAGATTGCTCGGTGGTTACATTGCAAATAATACACACTTGACACAAATCGTTTTAGAAGGTCCCGGTCTCATATCTACATTATTTGAAAGTTTGGTTAAAAGCTCATCAATTAAATTATTACTATTGGATGATAACCGTTTTGGATTATATGGAGTACAACAGATGCTACCGCTCTTGTTGAACTCTCCACAGCTCGCTGAACTTTCTATTAATAACAACAATAATATCAACACAGAAGGTTTCGAGTTATTGGTTCATACACTACATAATAACACTTGTATTGAAAGATTAATCTTTGGGGGTTGCAATATAACAAACATAACGGCATTAGAAAGACACATCTTACCAAACCTCCAAAAGCTAAATTTAAGTTGCAACAACATTGGGAGAGAAGGGTGTATCATAATATCCAACCAACTACAAAGAGAAGGATCAACTCTGAAAAGTTTGTATTTAAACAATACGGGCATGGGAGACGAGGAGGCTGAGTTACTAGTCACTACTTTGAAACACAACACAAAACTGGAATTAATTACTTTAGCAAATAATGAGGGCTTTACAGAGAGAGGATGCGTCGCCTTCTTGAAATTACTGAATGACGTATCATCAATCGAAAGTACATACCGTTCCAATCACACTCTAAAAACATGTATCGTATCAACAATTCAGTATGACAGGGCTGAGATGAGTAGAGAACTTAGTTTTTTCCAAGGCAGGGGAACGTTAATCCTTATTGAAGAAGCATGTAATGATAATCAAAAGATAGACGCGGGTAAGGCCAAAGTTATCAGAAGTCATCTGAACAGTCAGACATTGAAAAGGCTTTGCAATCTACAGGGTATAGAATACTCGTATAGTAATATCTTTGCAGATATTGAGCCTGTTCTTCTACCTCTAATCCTTGCATTGATTGGGGATAGACACGGTCAGAGCGAATTCTACACTGCCCTTGTCCAAACGGCACCTGATCTTCTATCTTACATTGATAGAAAAGGTTTGATTCGAGATGTAATGACAAAGAATACGACACGTGTTGCTGATCTTTCTGATGAGTTTGAGAGTAAAGTGGCCGAGTGCCAGGCTGAGTTTGAACGAAAAATGGCTGCTCTGAAAGCTGATCATGAAGGCAAGACGGCTGCTCTTGAAACCGAGTACTCGTATCAAACATCTCGTCTCACAACCGAAAATAATAAACTTAGTAACCGCTTGGCATTGATTGAGTTAGGTGACAGTAAACAGTCAGCAACAGGGGAATGCAGTGGGGACAGAGGGGTGGGCAATGGTAGCGGAGGTAAGAAGAGGGGGAGGAGTTGACAGTTGATCAATAACCTCTAGATTCCATCTGTTCTAAATAGGTAACTTGTGTGACGTCTCATACATGCGTTTAGTAAATAATGAACACATGCAAGTCATCAGTCAGTCACATGCTTGGGATTGTCTCTTCCTACTACCTCGACCTCACCTGCAATCTTATTACTTATTTTAACTGCTAACTAATCCAACATCTTACTAAGCAAGTCATTCTTATCAGAAAGAGCTGCAAGTTGATGAGTCAGTTCAACCATTTGTAATGAATTCCTTGCCATTTCATATTTAATCATAGAATTTCTATCGATACAAGACAAGAGATCGGGTACCATCTGTATGAGCGTAGTATATAATTCACATTGACCGTGATTTTCCCCGATTAGTGCAAGAATATCGGGCAGTAGTTTGGGCTCAATATCTGCAAAGAGACTACCAATTGAAGTGTACTCAATGCCCTGCAGATGACACAGTTTCTTCCTGATCTGACTGTTTAGTTGATACCTAATGACTTTGGCCCTACCAGTTGCTTCAGAGTTTGTATTTGTTTTGTTCATATGCAATGCAGCATTGATATAACTACCCATAGATGTCTTGGGAACCCACAGCTCGTTTAATGTATGGTTTGAATTGTACGTGCTCTCTACAGATGATACGTCAACTAAAAGTTTCAAGAATACCTTGAATCCTTTCTCTATGATTTGGTTATTATCCACCAAATGCAGTGTTTTCAATTTAGTATTGTGCTTGAGTGAGTTGGCAATTATCTCCGCACCCTCGTCATCAATTCCAGTATTGTCAAGGAACAAGTAACTCAATCTTGTGTCTTTCTTTTGCAGTATGTTTGCCAATGTTCTACATCCCTCTCTACCAATATTGTTGCCATGGAAAGTAATAACGTTGAGGTAAGGAAGTGCATACAATTCCAATGCTGAGATGTTGGTTATATTGCAATCGTGGAACTCTAATCTCCACACTCTCGTATTCTGCAATGCTTGAATCAATACTGTAAAGCACTCTGAATTGAAGTTTTTATGTCCATTGAAGCCAATTGATGATAAATTTGGAGAGTTTTGAAGGAATAGAATCATACTTCGTATTCCTTCTATACCAAAAGAAGAATTACCGGATAAATCTAAATGATTTAATGAAGTACTGTATGTCAATTCTCTAAATAACAATGCCATGATTTCATCGGTAATGCCACAACAAAGTAGATCTACTTTTTCCAATTGGTTGTTGTTTGCAATGTATCGACCTAATAATCTCCAAGAAAGATCTGTGAAGTATGACGTATCAGATAATCTCATATTTAATTCATTAACATTAGGTTGGTTATTCTTGATGCAATTCATATCGTATCTACAATCTTCAGATATACCGGTGTGCTGCTCACCAAAAGCTTGATTGAATTGTTCTTGTTCTTCAGACATAACTAATACGCTTCCTTAGTTCTTGTGTCCTGATAGTCAACTATATATACTATGAGGTGTACAAGATGTGTACTTTTTTGCAATGCTATTTCTTCGAGCAAATTATCAAGACTGCCGCTACTGACATACACCAAACCACTGCAAATCGAAAGGGTGTTAATAATTGATGAATTGAGTATATTATCGGCAGTGTAAGAGCCCTAATTGTATACCAATTGATGAGTAATCTGCGCCTACATGCCGCCCTATCTTCAACTCTACTCTCATAAAGGATACCGCTTTGATATCGAACCACTACCAATTGAAAGAGAGTTGATTACTGTTACAAAACCAGCTCTAATATAGTGTCAACATATAGAGAGGACAGGGGTATGTTTGCTTTACTGCCGCCTATGAAGAGGACAGGTTATGTTGGCGGCAGAGTGCTGCATATCGTCAGGGTGGTATCCTTTTATGAGAGAGTAAGTAGAGGTAAAGAGTAAAGAGGTATTAATTTCCTCTTCCTTCATCTATTACATACCTCATCTCATATTACGATACTATCTTCTTCATTATGATAACACCGCCTCATGATACGTTTATGAAGCATAGAAGATTACACCAGAAATACTATTATTGCTGATAATAAACCGGAGTTCCTCGACAAATTTGCAATTGCAACTCTCTCAACAGTTCAAGCTACACCACTTCCTGATCTCATACGTGTCTCATACTACCTCAATAATACAATAATAATCTCAAAGATCATTGTGTGCAAGTGAATCATAGTGGCGGCGGGATTAGAACCTCTTACCCCTTCATTATATATGTATGTCTTTCGAACACAGCATTCTACACAAAAGGATATCATGTCTACCACTGAAGAAGTCAACGTCGATGTACAAATCCCCTCTGATACCGAAATTCGTAAAGAAATGGAAGTACTAATGCAATCAGTTGATCTTGGAACCATGACAACTAAACAATTCATATCAAAACTATCCACAAAGTTTAATGGTGCTGACTTATCGAGTAAGAAGAAATACATCAAGGCAACTATCATTGACATTATTGATTCCATGCAAGAAGAAGATGATGAATTTCAACACCGTCTTGCTTTCGGGGAGCACACTGGCATCTCTGATCAATTCTTTGATGATATACATCAGGTTAAGAACAATCAAAGTCTCACGACAAATCAGTTAGTTTTGGACTGGTTAGATGCAGGCAGATTTACAGATTTGGCATGGCGATTGCTTGGTCGATACATTGCAAATAATACACATTTGCACGACATCAAACTATACCATTGCAATATAACCGATGAAATTATGGCACTATTGTTCAGTGAGTTATCAGGTAGTACTTCCTTACAGAAATTGGATATGTGTATGAATCGTGTTGGTATAGAAGGTATTCGGAGTATGGTTCCACTCCTTCAGAACTCTCCAAATTTATCAAGTCTTAAATTTGGTTTAAGCACTGATATAAACACAGAATGCTTTGAGTTAGTAGTTAGTTCATTACATAGTGGAGGAGTGGAGGAATTGGACTTTATAAACTGCAATATAACTGACATTTCAGCGTTAGAGAGACACAACCTTCCAAACCTTACTGACCTTTACTTAAATGGCAACAATATCGGTAGAAATGGATGCATCATATTATCCAATCTACTACAGGAAGAAGGGTCGACTCTAGCGAAAGTCGTTCTAATAAACACAGGTATGGGGGATGAGGAGGCAGAGATAATCGCAACGTCACTCAAACACAATACAAAGTTGAAAGAACTTTATTTATCTGAAAATAACGGCATCACAGAGAAGGGGCGTGTCGCATTCTTGAAATTACTGAATGACGTGTCATCCATTGAAAACACATACAATTCAAACCATACATTGAAGGAAATTAGAGCTGGCCACTTCTCTTGTCCTTGTAGTAGTCTACAAGCCTTGGTACATAGTGCATGTTTAGTGAATATGAATAGTACCAATCCTGGGAAGACGAAAGTTATCAGAAGTCATCTGAATAGTCAAACACTGAAGAAGCTGTGTCAGCTACAGGGCATTAACTACTCATACGGCGATATTTTTGCAGACATTGAACCGGTTCTTCTACCCAAGATTCTTGCATCAATTGGTTATGAAAATGGTCTAAGTGAACTATATATCGCTCTTATATCCACGGCACCCGATCTTCTGTCTTATATAGACAGGAAAGCTCTGATTCGAGATATAATGGCAAGGAATGAGGCACGTGCCGCTGCTCTTGTTGCTGAGTGTGAACGGAAGGTTGCTGTCCTGAAGAATCAATTGTTGAGTGATACATCTCACATAACTGCTGAAAACAATGGGCTCAGCAACCGTTTGGCATTGATTGAGTTAGGAGATATTAAGCAGTCAGCTCAGTATTAGCAGTAGCAGGGGAATGAGAATTCATGAGGTATGTTTGTTTTACTGGAGAAGGTTGTGATTGTGAAAGTTAGTATCATCTCATCTATTGGTAGAGACTGTTTGGGTGCCGACAGAGTGTTAGTTTTACTATCGTGCTGGATCATTTACAAGTTGCTTTCATGGCTTGTATTAGTTTCTTTTGGTTTATACTCTTCGAGTCCGAGTGGATATGAATTGGAGTAAAGAGACATATCTTATGTCACGTGATCAGGGCTACACAAAGAAAGGCTAAAGCTAATACAAATGTTGACTATGCTATTTCCTTGTCTCTTCCCTCTCGGTACTAAATACTATCACTTCTTTGTCTCTTGCCACCCACTCTATCTTCAACTGCCTCAACTCTTGTAAAAGTATCCTTTATCAGAGCTTTTCTATCGATGCAAGATAGTAGATCCGGTGCAGTAAGAACAAGTGCTCTATACAATTCGCTCCGACCATGCCCATGCCAGCAGATTAGTGCAAGAATATCGGGCAGAAGAACCGGCTCTACATTTGCAAAGATGCTGCCAGGTATGTATTCAATACCCTGCAACTCACATAACTCCTTCCTGTTTTGACTGTTTAGTTGACTTCTGATGACCTTCGCCCTACCCGCAGCCCTGGGAGTACTACATACCCGATTCTCCCAACATGCACAGTTAATCAACTTCATTGTATTGCTTGCACGTGCATTATCAAACTCACATGAGAGGGTATTGTTGGAATTGTATGTATTCTCAATAGATGACACGTCAACCACAATCTTTAATATCGCAATGTAACCTCTCTCGGTGATGTTATTATCATCCAAATCGAGAACTCTCAATTTAGTATTGTTCTCAAGTGAGCTTGCAAGAAGCTCTGCCCCTTCATCATCTATACCTGTAGCTTTTAGATAAAGACATTTCAAATTTGATCCTTCGTTTTGGAGTACATTTGATAATATAGTATATCCCCTCTCTCCAACGTTGTTACCACTTAAGGAAAGTGATTCCAATTTGGTATTATGTTCGAGTGAATTGGCAAGGATTTCTGTCTCTTCATTCCCCATGCCCGCTCTTCCCAGGTATACTGCCGTCAAAGTTGTATTTTCATTTTGAAGCAGATTTGATATCGTAATACATCCCTGCCTTCCAATATTGTTACCAGTTAGACTGATGGATTGAAGGTTCGGAAGTGTATAAGTATTCAATGCAGAAATGTCTGTAATATTACAATTCTTTAAGTACAAATTCTCCACAGGTCTTCCGTGTAATGCACTAACCAATACCTCAAAGCACTCCGAGTTGATATTGCTATTGAAAAAGCTTATATATGATAAGTTTGGTGAATTCCCCAAGAATGAAATCATGCACCTCAATCCCACTATACCAAATAGA
>Ga0214481_100893_pt1 | contig 13704 bp, 9 predicted proteins | sample M1_20Mar14CPVII9_4_FD_165057 | JGI IMG/M metagenome (GOLD analysis project Ga0214481, IMG submission 165057) | Marine eukaryotic communities from Monterey Bay, California, United States - M1_20Mar14CPVII9sort6BwellG10 | ecosystem: Environmental > Aquatic > Marine > Unclassified | place: USA...
TCAAATCTAATCGTATGCCAATAAAATAGATGCGTTCTCTTCTTTGTGGTAGAAACCAAGAAGTATCGACCAAGACATGAATAACCTTATATCCAGACTCTGACAATAGTTGTAGTATCATCTTAAACTGCTCTCCATTGTCAACTTTCATTAAGCCTTTTACATTTTCAAAGACAAATAGCTTTGGTCGAGACTTTCGCAATATTCTGAGTAGGTGAAAGAAGAGCCTTCCTTTGTGCGGAGTATCAAGACCTCCTTGTCTTGTACTATCAGAGAAGCTTGCCATTGTTGAAAATGACTGGCAAGGGAAACCACCACAAAGTACATCGACAGTATCAGCTGGTATCTCTAATCTAGTAATGTCATTGACATAGAACTCATCTCTATTCTGACTACTATCCTTCTCCTTCTGAAAGAAGTTTTGTCTATATGTATCTCTAGCATATTGATCAATCTCACAACTACCAATACATGTGCATCCAAGTGCTTCCAATCCTATTCTAAAGCCGCCTACTCCAGAGAACAGATCGACAAATGTAAATTGCTCGTCATTTGGAATGGTAGAAGTAGATTGAGGTTTTGGAAATGAATCAACTTCTTTTGAGAGTGATATCAGTTGATTGCCATCACAGTTGTGTATGACCATGATTGAACTTGTAGATATCCACTTATGTATTGTTTCTATCTTTTGATATTGATCTGCATCTAGTGCATCTGATATGTTGTAAATATCTTGATTGTATGGTATGTCGAATAATACACGAAGTACAAGTGCGGTTGCATCATCCGTTAATGGAACTATCAAACTCTTTGCATGTGTATGATACTGTACTAACTTCTTTTGCAGTGATGTATCATCTGATGTTAATGGTATTGAATACTTTCTTTGCAAGTATTGCAACTCATCTTCCGTAGGGAGACATTGATAATACCAAGTATCAGTATGTAATGATATATTATCACTACTACTACTTCTCCACGGACGTATCAAGACAGAATCACATATCCAATTCCATTGCCTCAATTGACGAAGTATGTTGTTTGTTTCACTTGATGTTGGTATTAGTATACTTGCAGCTCGACAACAAGCAGTACTCGATTTTACATCATCTAGGTAGCTTTGAAAGGTTGCCATAATATTTGTGCTTTTATACATTAAACATACGAAAACCGAACCTTATTACTTTGAAAGGTTACCATTCATAGTATGTGTGCTTTTATACCATTGAGTGGTTGTTAATACACATCTATTCATATCAGCATCACATGCACACTCATAAAATAGTAATTAGGTATAATTGGGAGTCTTTTAGTGTTAAATGGGATATACCTCACAAACACAATAATCTCAGACTAGACCTGCACCGTCTCTTTACTACGATTGATATCGGCCCTTTCCTGTATTGTATATATAGAACGACATATTAGAAGAGGAACACAATGTCGGATTACGGAGCAGAACTACTCAAGAGACAGCTCACTGGTAAGTATATAATTTTGTTGGGGCACATTGGTGAACCACACAAAAAAAATGATTTCTATTATTTCTTATTTATACAATACTAATACCTCTCATGGATAATACAAATGCCATGGATAATGGTGTTAATACTACTGTGATATTAATACAAAATATACAAAACATACACATATATACAGAGCTAAATAAGAACCCAATCGATTTAGTATCAGTAGGTCTAACCGATGATAGTAATGTCTACGATTGGGAAATCCTAATTATGGGACCGGACGGTACACTATACGAGGGTGGTTTCTTCAAGGCACGTCTTGTCTTTCCAAAAGATTTTCCAAACAAGCCTCCTAAAATGACATTCTCATCTGAAATGTGGCATCCAAATATTTATGAGAATGGCGAGGTTTGTATTTCAATTTTACATGACCCTGGTGAGGATCAACATAATCCACATGAAACTGCCGATGAACGATGGAGACCAATTTTAGGTGTGGAACAGATTTTGATTTCGGTTATTTCCATGTTGAGTGATCCGAATGATGAAAGTCCGGCGAATTTGGATGCTGCTATTATGTGGAGGAATGACAAGCCTGCATTCAAGAAGAAGGTACGACAATGTGTTAGGAAGAGTCAAGAAGAGTGCTAAAGTTATTGGGGATAGTATTTGTGTGTATGCTTTGGGGTTGGATATTAAGTGTATACACAATGCTAAATTTATGTGGGGTTAGTTATTAGTTGGTTGTTAGTGGATGCAGTAGTACAATGACATTAGACATACAAATTAAGCAGCAATAGATAGATGGGGTGTTTGATTAGTATGTTATGGAGTATGGATATAGGTATAGAGCAAACGATTAGTGTTGGTTAAAGGATTTCATTGATATTGATCAATGGCTGTTGGTTCATAGCTTCTAGAGTATACATGCATCACTTCACATCATTGGGGGTTTGGAATGTAAATATTGAAGGTATGAGACGGGGTTATGTTTGTGCAAATATAAATGGCTGATATGAATTAGTCATAACCGTAAAACATACTACTTAGATCATTCTCCGAGTATCAACATAATGCCAATCATTAAAGCTTACACATGACTATAGTTTTTGGCGGGCAAATGCTAATGTTATGTTTTCGTGAGGAAGTCTAGAGCTTTCAAAAATTAAGAAACCGTGTCCTTGAGCCCTTCCACTGTCTTCAAATAATACAGTTGCGGCAAATGGAGGACGACAAGTAAGGAATTCAGGAGAGCTATCTTCCAAGAAACTTCTCACACGTCTCGAAACTTTATATTAAATTTCATTTTTACCGATAATTTTGTTAGGAAAAGGAACAACATCACTTCCTACCAAGCCTCTTCTCCTCCTTATTATATTAATTAAATAACGTGATAACAAATGGATATAATTAATAATAATTCACCTCCCATTTCTCTTTTGGGACGGTCAAATCAAAAGCGTCGATTCTCACCAACTTCTTGTTCGGCAGCAACTTCCGAAGACCAAAATATGGACTGTAGTTCTTCTTATACCTTCCAGGCAACAAAGAGAAGAAAGAGATTTAATGATACATCAGCAGCAGCAGAGAATAATAATAACTTTACTACATTTCAATCCAAGGAGAATTGGTCTTTATCACCATTTGCTACAACAACAAAACCTCTCCACGAAGGTACAGGTAAATTATTTCTGATACGGAACTGCCCTCTTATATTGTATATTATTTACTGTATATATGAATACTCACATTAATAATATCTGTTGCAATGTTATGTATTTTATTGTTAATTCATAGCGTCATCCTCCACGGCAGCATTGCCATCATCTAAACGCACTCGTACTACGTCAGGTCAACACGGTGGTGATGCTACATCACCCTCTGCACAAAAGGTACAAGAATTAGAACAACTGGTAAACCAACAATCCATTGAAATTCAACGTCTAAAATCTGAAAAGGAAACAATTCAATCCACAGCACAACAACTCTCCACCCAAAACGCAAAAGTTGAGCATGAAAACAAGATATTAAAAAGAGCCGTGACGATTCAACAAGAACGTGGTAATCAAATGAATGTAGAGTTAGAGAATGCAAGACAATATAAGGTGAATGCTGAGGAATGTATTCGTAGATTAGAACAGCATAATCGTAGTTTGCAGTATCAATTGCAGGCTAATACTGTTGGTGGCAGTGATTTCATGGGAAGTAATTTTCCACCAAGACCTCCTGATGTCTATTAAAATGGCAGGGAGGTGTAGCACCAACCTTCTCCTTATAGAGTGGGGGAGATGGATTGGGAGTATTAAAGGAAATTTATATGTTGCCTTAATATTGTTTGATTGTTGTTGATAGTGTGTGGAGTTACTTATTTGGTATGCAAGGTAATTATAGATTGGATTATTTTGCAGAGACTATAAGCACCTCTCTACGTTTAAGTTTAGGCAGCTGATTAATCTATAGGTGCTTTTGGTTTGTTCTGGATTGGGGGGTTAGTGATATGTGAGTTGTGTCAACTCATTACTTCAGGTGATGGGTGCTCCTTTCTCTATGTTATTATAGAATGGATAGTGAGGGGTTGTTTTTACAATTTCAAGGCCTTGGAGCGTAAGTATACTTTCAAATCAAGTTAATCTTATTTCTCTAGCTAGATCAACAACAAGGTTCTCGGTACCCCATATAGATCCTAGACCAACTCAAATTTATAACATACATTTAAACACTGCAACTAAGTCTAATCAGAATCTTCATCCGAGCTATCATCTTCCATCAGCCAAACAACGACGGGTTCAGCCTCTGCACGCATGGCACAACGCTGATCTTCATCAACACTGGCGAGGGTGTAATCAGTACGACCTTCGCCTGCCCACTCAAGGATGGTATCTTCCTCAAGCACTTCCTCGTCAAAAAGTTGCTTAATGAGTACTGCAAACTTCTTTGGATGGTCGACGCACAGTCCCTCACAGGCGGAGATTAGATGACGTTCCATAACATTCTTTCCCTGAGTAATCTTGGAAATGGTTGGAGCGTGTGCTTCAACTTGCTTTTCCTTGATAAAGTCGAGGTTAAAGGCAGCACGGATGAAGATGTGGATTTTGTCTTGAGACTTGAGGCCAGATGCCATTTGTTCGTTCACGACCTTCTCGGCAATGGCAGAAGGGGTGGCATCGGGAGATGTTTCAGAGAGGAACTTTTTGGTACCCTCAATGGCAAGGGCTGCATGAATGGGATGTGCAAAGGAGGCGATACGGATGCATGAGAAATGGGATAGGAGGCAATAACTGAGGCGAAACAAACAGATTAACACTCACCCATAGCGTTGGCATCATCAACATGCTCAGTAGGCTCATTGTTAGCATCTGAACCAAAGTCATCCTCCTTGTCACCAGAGACGGCATCCTCGAGATAATTTTTAGATTCCTTGGACTTTTTATCCTGAGATATGATAGTATTATATTTTCAGCATAAGATGTGTGTGTGTAGTTGAACTAAACAATAACACACTAAAACATACCTTTTTCTTGTCCTTTTTCTCCTTCTTCTTATCTTTAGACTTCTTCTCCTTCTTCTCCTGTTCAATATTGCAAAGCATTACAAAAGATCAAGTTAGCACATGTTCGCATGGAAACTACTCCACAACTACACTTTTATAGTACGTACCTTCTTCTCATCCCCACTACCATCACTACCGTCTTTTCCCTTCTTATCCTTCTTTTTATCCTTCTTCTTGTCCTTCTTCTTCGCCTCAGCCTTAGCCTTCTTATCCGTAGCAATAATGTAGGTACAAAGCTTATGTGTCATATCAACCATATCCTTATTACCACAAGCGGCACACTTGTGATAAATGATGCCAGACTTAATCTTGTACTCAGTTTCAGGTAAGCCACAATTGGGACATAATACAAAACTTTCAATGTATTTGTGTATCATATCTTGCAATACCTTATCGGTATGATGACCATTAACGATTGCACGATCAGTCTCGGCATTGTATGTAGTTTGTGCACCAAGTTCACATCCAAAGAACTATGGTGTGTATACGTGTGAATAGATTTATTAGCAATGGAATACAAGACAACATTGAATACAGGCATCTCACATATAAACTGCAATACCAATCACATCATATATCTCACCTTATTAACCTCTCCAGGATCACGATGCAAACTAAGTGCAACATCAGAAATGTTTGGGATAACAGTCTTACTACCATTACCACGTCCTTCCAACTTTCCAAATACAACTGGCATTTTATAACGGTACTCGGGATCATCCACCTATATACATATGGTTTGGTTGGTAATTATATAATATCGAGACCCCATCCAATAAAAAAAACAGACACATCATATGAACATATTTTTTTGTACTTACTGGTGTGGCTCCTGAAATGTTAACAATTTGTCCACCGCGGACCATCTTGACAATTAATTCTTTGGTTTATATTTAGTGGTGATTTATATATTTGATACCCCGTCGTAAAATGAGACGAAGTAGTTGGATGGTGATATATAATTTTTGTTAAGAACTTGCTCATGAACTTTTAAAAGTTTACTGCTTGATGAAAAGAACTGATAGTATAATAACTGTTCTTTCGCTGGATTGTACGGCTAAAGAGGATGCTATTCTCAGTAGTATTGGGGAGCTTTGTGGCTATGAGAGAGGGCTATGATATTGGTTGCAGATAGTAACGTTGAACTTAAGTTTATTTGTGGAGGAGAAAAAATGAGTAGTTGAGGCTGATACTGAGAAAAGTTTATAATAAGAACCTACCTTAGTACATAAGTGATAAAATTATGAGTTATGAGAGTTGAAAGAGGAGATAGATTGATTGAGAGTTGTAGGCAGTGCCGGAAGTCTACATCCCATCCTATTGTTTGGTTGGTATTATAGTATATGATTTATAGTTGAGTAACTTATCGAGTAAGGTTTATTGCAACAGATATACATTATTATCGAGATACAACAACTTTGAATTTTTATTTATGGTACATAGTGAATTATTGTGTGTCGGTATTTTAAATTTGCAGCAACAAATCACAACAACATACTGAGACGACATATTTATATACAGTACAGCTTGGGAAATAACTAACTCTGAAACTATGAGTTATGAAGATGATGTGGACGAGTCCTCTATACAGGGTAATCAAGCAAAGAGTTCAGTATGGGGATCGGTTCGAGGTGATGCCGATAGCACGGTAGGTAGTGGTTTGGTATCATCACCCCGTAGCACACGCCTATCTGATGATGGTGAAACTAATAACAATCTTGAAAATTCAACAGCTGGTGTTAAGCAAACCGATGAAAGAGGAGTATCGTCTGGTAAAAAGTCGATAGTTACCAGAATTAGTAGTATGATTGACAACCTAGTATCCCGAGTGTCACGTTCAGCATCATCGTTATTGAATCAACATTCGCCAAATATTAATGATATATTAGATAGTGGTGATAATGGTACACCACCAATTCAACAACCGAGTGTTAGTCAACAACAACAGCAACGGAATCGATCAGGGTCAGGTGTTGGTATACAGATTGATTCTACTATACCAGAACAAACATATACTGATGAGGAAGTGTTTGCTTTAAGAGAGGAGGTTGCATTATTGAAGAATAAGATTCAAGTATTTGAAAGTGAAAAGGAGAGCATCAATGCTCAATCAGCTTTAAGCAGTAGTACCCAAGATGTGTCTACTACTTCCGCTACAGATGACATCAGTGATATTTTATCCATTGATGTAATTCAATCTCTTGCGCCACATCAAGTATCAAGATATTCAAGACAGCTACTCCTAAGTGATGGATTTGGAGTCACGGGTCAAAAGAAGCTCCTATCCAGTTCCATCTTAGTCATTGGTGCCGGGGGCATTGGTTCCTCAGTCTTACTCTATTTAGCTGCAAGTGGCATCGGACATATAACTATAGTTGATTATGACAATGTTGAAATGTCAAATTTACATCGTCAAGTTATACATCAAGATTGTAATTCATCTAAGAAGATTAATGATGTTGGTATGAATAAGGCATTATCAGCTAAGCAGGCCATGCTGAAATTAAACCCTACCATATCAGTTACTGCATTGAATGTGATTATAAGTGCTACCAATGCTTTGGAATTAGTATCAAAGCATGATTTAGTTGTGGATGCTTGTGATAATCCTCTGACACGATATTTAGTCAACGATGCATGTATACTTGCAAATAAGACATTGGTTAGCGGCAGTGCCATGGGTACCGAGGGACAATTGACTGTGTACAATTATCAACCCAAAAAGGTGTCAGATGGAGAAGGAAAAGAAACACCACAGAAAAGAACGGCATGCTACCGCTGTTTATATCCAAACCCGAATCCATCAGAAGGATGTAAAAGTTGTAGTGATAATGGAGTGTTGGGCATGGTACCTGGAACTATAGGAATACTTCAAGCAGTGGAGGTTATCAAAATCATTACAGGCATTGGTAATGTTATGCATGATCGGTTATTAATGTATGATTCATTGAATTGTTCCTTTTTGAATATCAAGAAACCACCGCGACGAAAGAAATGTGCAGTATGTTCAGAAGAAGAGGAGGTTACTACCATCAAGAGTATGGAAGATAGTGCAAAGTCATTAGAGAATGTACGTGGACCAAGTGTTTGTGCCATCAAGCCTCCTGATAATGTATTGTCGGAAGAGAACAAAATTTCATGTGTCAAGTATAATGAAGTCCGACAATCTAATGTGCCACATGTCCTTCTTGATGTGAGGGTACCACGACAGTATGAAATGTGCTCATTAGATGGAAGTATCAACTTGCCATTAGGCCAGTTACAATCCAAACTTGATGTGGTTGATGAATTATCAAATAATGGAGAGGTACCGGTATATTGTCTATGCCGAAGAGGTATTGCAAGCGCTGCGGCTGTTAGGGTTATACAAGAGTCGAAGTATAAGGGGAAGGTATATAATATCGAGGGAGGTTTAACTTCATGGGTACAATCAGTTGATATAGAGTTTCCTCAGTATTAGGGTAACATGAATAACAGAGTCGTCATATCATTATCCATCTTATCCTCAGTACTCCACCACAACATTGAGTCGAAGCTTAAAAATTGATTTATTGAAAAAACAATACAAAAACTCTCCCAAAAAGGCAGAGTTTTGTTTCACGGTTGTTAACGTTGAATCACTCCCACCATTAATATACCCAATAAGACGGTACCTTGTTCAACCCTTTACCTCATTCCGTTGATGTATCAACCTTTGGCTTGTAATTGATCTTCGCAAAGGTAAATATCATCACCATGCTACCAAATATAAATGAGGAAGCTCAGGAAGAATATTCATCTAATGAGCAGGCTTCTTCTTCGTCGTCATCGTCTCAGTCGAAGATGGTTGAAGCCGATGCGTTCTTGAATAAATTGAATGGTATTGTTGTCGACCAAGATGGTTCGTCATCAACGCCTGATGCCAAGGAATATCGTAACCACTACGAAACATTACTAGGGGCTCTCAAGCTTGCCAATACTCGTGAGGCTAGTCTTGTAGGTGAATGTCAGAACATACGTGCACAACATGATACTAGTATAGCCAAGCTTATGGCATCAAATAGCGCAAAGACTAGTCAAGTTGAAACACTCGAGAAAGACTTGTCTACTCTTAAATCACTACTGGAGTCGGCAAATATCCGAGAAGATCGAGCCAAGGATGCGATAGGCAAACTTCAAGTCGAGTTTGAGAAGCTGACGGAGTCAGAGGTATCCAGTGCACAAAAAGACAGTGAAATTAAGCAATTGTCGAATGATGTTGAAGAATGGAAAGGGAAAGCAGCTGCGGCTAATGACAAAGTTGCTGCTATGGAAATAAGAGAATCACAATTGTCAGGTCAAAATGAACAACTTAACCTATCCTTCAATGAATTGAAGTCAACTAAAGCATCGCTAGAAGCGCTCATCTCTCAGAAGAATGAAGATATCAAGCGGGGTAATGACAAGAATGACCGAGTGAACTGTGAGTTGGAGAATGTACAGAAAACACTTGATTCCAAGATACAAGAGTGTACAGATGAAAGGCAAGCTCATTCAGTCACACAAAGCAAGATAACATCTCTTGAAAAGCAGCTAATTGACGCCAAGAAGTTGACCGCTGTGAAAGAAGAAGAATTGGAATATGAAATCACCAAGACTACCAAGTTGAATGAGATCAAGCTAGAGCAGAAGAAGGAGTTGATTGAGCAAGCAGAAGAGTTATCTAAAGCTAACCTTCTACTCAAAAAGTCTGAGATCGAGTGCAATAGGCTACTGGCGGATAAGACACAATTAGAACGTAAACTTGAGGCTGAGAAGAAATCAATCCAGCGACAACAGCAGTTGATTGATGATGCAAAGGCTGCTACTCGTTTATCTTCAGATGAAGTTAATCTGTTAAAGAAAGAGCTCGACCAGTTTAGAAAGCAAGAAATCCAACTCAATAGAGAAGTATCAATGCTTAAAAGAGAAAATGCCCTTCAACTTTCCAAGATACAAACAACTGAAGACAAGGTTAGGCAATCTGGTATAGAGGTACAAAATAATAGCTTACTGATTGCCTCGCTTGAAAAGGAGGTTGCTGATGCTAAAGATGAAACTTATAAACAAGTTCGTGAGAACACTAGGTCTCAAAAAGAGTGTGATGGCCTTAGGTCGCAGCTCAAGCTTCAAGTGAAAGACTCGCAACAACTCATGGATGATATCAAAGTGAAGGGAGATCAAGAAAAAGACTTGAGTAGAGAAATAGATGAACTCAAGTGTGAGGTAGAGCTTCAGCGTAAAAAGTATGAGGATATTAGAGTTGATATGAATAACACTCTTCAACTACTTGAAACTACACAAAGAAATGTGGTAAAGTTGGATAATGAGAAGAAGAGTACTCTCCGGTTAGTTGATACTCTAAGAGCGGAGATTTCTACTAAAGATTCTGCTCTAGTAAAAGAACACTTTGAAGCCAGTCGTGAGAAATCGCAGAAGCAGATTTATGCTGAGGAGATTTCCAGATTGAAGAAGACTATCCAAGATAAAGAAGATAGTGTACGAACTTATCAGTCTGAAATACGTCAACTTAGCTCTGGTATAAGCCAATTGGAGGATACTGCATCAATAAATGAGAGAGAGAAACAACGTGTGATCCACGAACGTGATATCCTCGGAACATCCTTACAGCGGCGCAATACAGAGTTGGCTCTTTTATATGAAAAGATTAAGATACTGCAGAGCACTAATCGATTAGATGGTGTTGAGTATTCTTCGAGAATGGATGATATACGAATCTTGAAAATCAAGGTTAGAGATCTCCAACGCCAGCTTACAATCTCACAAGGCGGTCAAGTTGGAGTTGATAGTGTTAGTAGAAATCTCATGCTTGTTCAGAAGGAGTTGGTCCGAGAACGACTAAAGGTGAAGGCTCTGTCTGATGAGTTGGAGAACCCTATCAATGTACACAGATGGAGAAAACTCGAAGGTACTGATCCCCATAATTATGAGATGGTGCAAAAGATACAGCTACTTCAAAAGAGATTGCTTATCAAATCTGATGAGATAGTCAGACAAAATACAATCATACAAGATCAAGCCAACAAGTTGAACGATTTGGAAACCAGTCTTGCCCGAGCTCCTAGCGCAGATATTGCCGAGCAACTCAGCTCTGCACAAACGGATATTAGGAAGAAGAATCGTCAGCTCAAGGCCATGTCTAGTGAAATGAATATGCAAGAGACACAAGTAAAGGAAGCACAACAAGAAGCAGAAGAGTTGGCAATTGAACTGCATAGTACCAAGAAGAGATACTTTGAGGAAAGGAAACGCAACCAAACATTGGTAAAAGAGAATGAACTTGGTTTGCTGTCAGAGCTTTCCCCAAGTACGCTAATCAAACCGCTCAAAGATCAGTCGAATAATAGAACTCGTTTTCTCGGTGGCGGTTTTGCAATCAAGTGAAGGTGGTAGTTGTTTTTGTTGTTGTTTGTATAACACATTACTGTAAATGGCTTGTGGGCCAGAGAGGTCGAGTAGACTATAGACTTTGTCGTGGTAGTACTTCTCGAAAAATGAACGTCAGGTGAAGTCCAAGCGTGATATCATAATCATACACTTAGCTCTCTCATTAGATAAATATAAAGTGGTTGTTTTTCATCTTGCAAAGTAAAGCCTCGCCGTATTATTCTACTTAGATCTATTCACCTGGGCTAACTTCTTAATCAATCAATAAATGACATCATCAACAAATGATGGTACAATAGTACTGTTTAAATGAGGAGAGAGGGGGGGTATCCTTGTCGGTATCCTGGCCGGCTTCATTAGTAGTTTATGTGCAGTTTGAATGTCTTTGACCATTGATTGTTATTATAATATCATATCGACTTATTAGGTTTGTGTGCATATTATAAAAGTAGTATATATATTTCCAGATAAGATGACAGTACATGCACTACACATATTCGATCGGAAAGGTAAAACCTTATTCACAAAAAGTTACACAACATCAAAGCAACAACTTATGCAAGATGCAGAGCAATTATCAGAACAGAGAAAGTTAATCTTTGGTATGTTATTCAGTTTAAGGGAATTGGTTGGTAGTTTAACGCCTGATGGAGATTCGCAAGGTATGACATATAATGTGTGGTATATATGAATTTTAAGTTAATGTTTATACGACATCTGCTTTTGTGTTTTTATTTTATCGAACTTACAAACTTTCTATGTCTGATAATGTGTAATGACTTTGGTACCTACAATCTACAATAATCAAAAACATATTGCAGCACTGCATTCGGTAAAGACTGGGGCTGGTACATTACACTGCTATGAAACAATATCTGGTCTTCGAATAGCACTATACACAAATAATAATCCTATAATGAATACTATTGGTGCACGTGGTGCTGGTGGTGATAGATCTAAAACATCATTTCAAACGGCATTAAAATATATATACTCAGAACTTTGGGTAGAATGTGTTGTGAGATCACCATTGTATCAACCAGATAAAATCCAAGGTGATCCGTTTGAAGGCAAAGAGAATATGATTAACTCTACAAACTTTGAGGCTAAATTGGATGCATATTTAAAGAGTATGCCATGGTTTAAATCTGTTTAGGAAGGTAGAGGAAAGGATTATATATGTTCCCTTAGATGATTTTGATTGCAACACTCGTGAGTAGAGTCACATTAGTAGTGAAAAGCATTTATGTGCCTTAAACACCGGTTTGATTATAAGTATTCAGATAGAAGCACTCTATACTTAGTTCATTACCTCTATACTTTTGTACAGCTTAATTTGCAACACTTCTTTTCTATACACCATATCCTCCACCACCAGGAGACATAATTACAAGTCGTTCACCGACATCGATTGGTCCACTTCTCTTTCCTCCAATGTTTAAAGCAGTGCCATCCTTCTTTATAAGCAGGTTTCTCCCTCTCTCTGCTGGTTCGCCACCTGCTAAACCGTAAGGACGAAGTGACCGTCGTTCGCTCAATATACTCATCACTAAGGGACGAAGAGGTTCTATCTCTCGGATCACCCCGTCTCCGCCCTTGAGTTTACCTGCTCCGCCACTGTCAGGTCTTAAACTAAATCGCCTCAACAGCACAGGATAACGCCTCTCTAGTATCTCTGGATCTGTAATTCTTGTATTTGTACAATGTGTATGAACTCCACTACGACCTTCCCATGTAGGTCCAGCCCCTGCGCCACCCGCAATAGTTTCGTAGTAACCAAATCTATCGTCACCAAATGTCAAATTGTTCATACATCCTTGACTATCAGCACATGCTTTAAAGGCTTTCAATACTACATCTACAACACGTTGACTTGTCAGTACATTACCACCGACTACGCCAACATCATTAGATGGATTCAATAGAGAAAAGGGAGGTATCTTGAATTCAATCGGAGCTAAACAGCCTTGATTAAGAGGAATATCTTGTCCAACGAGACTTCTGAGAGAGTATATAACAGCTGAGTATGTTACAGCCGGCGGCGCATTCAAGTTGCCCAGCTGTTGAGGTCCCGTGCCATCAAAGTCAAAGCAGGCATTCCCTGTCTCAATATCAATATCGATTGTGAGTTGTATTGGTGTACCATCATCGAGATGATCAATTGCAGTAGCCCGAGATCCATGAGTTGATGCAAAGTTCTTTAACATGTGTCGGACAGCAATCTCGGCATTGTGCTGTATGAATTGCATGTAAGCTTGAACCTTATTTAACCCTTGGTCA
>Ga0214481_100894_pt1 | contig 13690 bp, 5 predicted proteins | sample M1_20Mar14CPVII9_4_FD_165057 | JGI IMG/M metagenome (GOLD analysis project Ga0214481, IMG submission 165057) | Marine eukaryotic communities from Monterey Bay, California, United States - M1_20Mar14CPVII9sort6BwellG10 | ecosystem: Environmental > Aquatic > Marine > Unclassified | place: USA...
AGGATATCAACTAACCGATTTGCAATTGAAATCATGACAAACGTACGTCAGGAAGCTGAGATATGCATTAGCAAAAGGATACCGACCGATCGTTTTTAGGAGGACAGAGTGAATTTTCACTTGTAGTGAATAAAAATGAGGCAAAATCACTAACAAATCTGAAATATGAAGGTCTTCCAATCGTCGAATTATAAATGTGGAGACATCCTATCCGATGCAGTTTTGCACGCTGATTCCGAATATGGTACTGCTTTGTTACGATTATCAATAGTTAAAAAGTTATTTAGTAAAAACTGTTTTGCTAAGCTTTTCTACTAACAAAAAATAGGCGATTTTTTCCAGGCCGATCTAGACAATATAGCTCGGCATCTGAACTACAAATATATAGTAGAGGAGCCTCCTGCAATTTTAGGCCGTTATTCCATGTAGTTTTATTGCAATGGCTGATCATTCGACATTTTTGTGAGTGAGGGCCACTGTGTATAAAGTCAAAAATAGGATACCCAGGCCCAGAGATTTGGTCTGAGCTTTGCGGTATCCTTTTATGAGAGTGTAAAATCAAGTAAAGAAAATTCAACATTCAGTAAGTTTGAACAGGTTTGAACTAACAATAATAACATTAATATGCCGACAACTACCGCAATGAAAGAGGCCATAGAGGGTCTATATCCACCCCTTTCATCAGCATCTCGGCGTAGACTCCGGAGATCGGGCTCTTCTTCGTTAGGAAGTCGTGCTAGTACAAGAGGTAGTTTTAATAATTTGCAATTTGAAACCAACAACAATACTACATCATCATCTACTTATAATACATCCCCAAAGAAACGGATTGGTAGTAAAAACAGTCGTTTCTCGGAGTTGTTATTAGACCATGGTGAAAAAGATTTACATCAAGATTGGGCTGTTTATGCATCATCATCAAAATTAAATATTATTGGCAGTGATGAAAATGGTAATGGAAATAGTAATGGTATTAGCCCAAGCTTCCAAATGCTTAAAATTGAAGGCCGCTTACGGTTATGTTCCCAATCATTAGTATTAATACCGCATCAAACCTCACGGGGTATTGTTCGGATACCATTTCGTCATATGACACACCTTAGTGGAGGAGAATTGAACAGTGAGGTTATTATACGTTGCGATCGACATATTGTTATGAAAACAAATAATGTTATTGGACCATTTGATTATCAACAAGTACCAGTAGAATTTAGGTTTCAATTTATACATTCGTCACCATCCTCTATGCTATCAATGGCTAAGAAATTGTTTGATGTAGAATCGTCTTCTTCAACATCCAATAAAGTTTCATTTGCACCAAGTGTTGCATTTGACATGTCAATGCCTCCCATTATACCATTACCATCATCAAATAATGTTAATGATACCCGTGATAAGATTATTGAACAAATATTGGGACCAAATAAGCCATTTGATACTACAAACTTCTTACATGTGCATGAGAAACCACTGACGCCTAATTTACAATGTTCAATTAAGACACCATTGCTTGAGCAAAGTGGATGTGCAATCATGACTGAATATGGATTATACTTTCAGCCATCAATAAGTTCCGGTAATAATCATGTATGGGCCTTCGAAGATATGAGAGCAATTGCAAGAAGGTATGATGGTATGAAAGATACAGGCCTTGAGTTATATGTAGTAAAGCAACACTCCATCCTACTCACATTTGAATCAACAGTGATACGAGAACGGGTTATTCGTATCTTAACGCAGCAACTATCATTGAAGAGTTCATTACCACTGCCTTGCTTTACTGATCGGTCATTCGTAGAAAGTGCATTAGAGTTGTGGCAAGCCGGTGAGTTAGATAACTTCGAGTATCTACTATGTCTAAACTCTGCAGCTGGTAGATCATTTCATGATCTATCGAGGTATCCAGTCTTCCCGTGGGTACTTGCTAGCTATGGGGAAGGCAATCATGATAGTGATGATGACGCCTTGGACGATTTGCCGTCTTCTAGGTTGGATTTAACAGATCCAAGTATATTTCGAGACTTATCAAAGCCGATCGGGGCATTAAACGAGGAGAGATATGAAGAGTTTAGAAAGCGATATGATAGTATGGTTGAGCAACAAAAGAGTCAAATGTCACCGCAACAGAGCCAAGATGCTCCATTCATGTATGGTACTCACTACAGTGCACCAGGTTATGTCTTGTTCTATCTGTTACGAGTCATGCCTGAGCATATGCTTTGTCTGCAATCTGGGAAGTTTGATGTTCCTGACCGGCTATTTCATTCGATTGATGCAACCTACAGATCAGTATTGATTAATAATGCTGATGTGAAAGAGCAAATCGCAGAATTTTACGACCCAGACTGCTTTGACTTTCTAATCAATTCCACGGGGCTTCAAATGGGTAATTTGCAAACCGGAGAACGAGTGAATGATGTGATTCTGCCATCGCGGTCCAAGTCTGCTAAACACTTTATCCGCCAAAACCGCGCAGCACTCGAGTCCGAGTATTGCACAGAAAAGTTGCCTCTTTGGATTGACTTGATATTTGGTGTAACATCTAGAGGTAAGAATGCAAAAGAGGCAAAGAACATATTCCATCCAATGTCCTACATTACTCCAAAGGACTTGGAAGGAGTTAGTTCTGATGAGAGAGCTCGTGCAGAACTTCAAAGCTCGGAGTTTGGCATCACCCCAGACCAACTCTTCTGTAAAAAGCATCCTGGTAAGAAGGAAAGCATTGGGAATACAGATGTGATGACAAGAGACAGTCTTCGAGACTCGTATGGGTTGGAAGATAATAATCGTGGGTTCTCGTCAATATCTCTCAATCAAGCTATTATGTCAAATGACAATCTCGAACATCTTAGTAATCCTTTTGATTAAGCTTAAACGAGGTTCTGCTACCATGTTGGTATCTTGTTGCTTTCAGTTGGAGTAGTAGTGAGTATCCCTGCCGGAGATACAAGTTGAGAGTCCATTCGACCCCTGTAGCTTCCATCTGTGCTAATTGTGAATTCACCATCATTGCTTTGTCCAAACCAAAAACACTGCTCCCAGTCCTTTCCTTTAGTTGCACACTCATGTAGTCTGTCATCTTGTAAGTCTTGCTGATCTCTGATCTCTTTAATGGCCCCAGAATATGTTCTCTCTAATGGTAACTTTTTGAATGCATCAGTATCAGCTAGATTAGCAGCCACTACCTTCACTACTTCATTTGGTACATTATTATTGAAAGATGACATTGCCATTGCAGATGCCGATCCAGGATACCCAAGAGTAAGAGTCGTAACTGATATAAATACTGGAACTAATTGACAACACTTTGCATTGATACTGTTTCTTTCTATATCCAGATTCCTATTCCTATGTTTCCTATGCTTCTTATTTAGCCTATCCAAAGAGAAAGCGTTTGATACTGCAATGAGACTTGATAATAATATCAATATGTGTAAAAGTAAAAGTATTGGTATCCTTGTTCTTGAAGAGAACTGCATACTTCACAACCCACACCGTCGATCACTCAATCAACCGAAGAGCTGCCGCTAGATATAATCCATTCTATTATTCAGTACATATTGCACAACGCCATTGGCTATTGCAGCAAGAAAGCAATGACTCATAATTTATTGCAAGCATCAAGATACCATTTCAATTTTCTACACTCTCATATAATTTTTTATTATCTCGTTATCTCAGTCTCATCGTCATCATTAATTAGTCTCTTGATGATAAAGATTATACCTCCATTCCGGACATATTATATGAAAGCCATAGCATAGTATATTGGATATGATTTATTCTGGGAAGTTTGTCGTGCGGCAGCTACCGAGTATCAATCGAATATATTTCAATAGAAGTAGACACATACTCCCAACATCATCATTGCATTACATAAATTTATCTTCTCATAGACAAAGTTCAAATATATCGGATCAAAAGAAGCATGGTATTACGTCACAATCTTCTCTACCGCCAATACTATCAAGTGGAAGCAGTGACGACAAAAGTATTATCAATAGTAACTCTCCTCATGATGATACCTCAACAAGCAATTCTGAGATTCTAAATCGATTATATGAACTCTCACAACCAGAAAGGAAATTGATACTTGCATCGGCGGGTACTCTTGCGGTTACATCATCTATAACTTTGATACTACCCTGGACTTGTGGATATGTATTAGATACGGCTATACTTGAGGCAACCGCCACTTCTGATGATCAGTTCAGTCCTTTTACCATTGCTCTGGGATTATTTGGATTGACTGGCACTGCCGGGTTAGGAGTATATGCTAGATCTTTAATGCTGAATATTGCTGGTAATAGAATCGTCAGTAGAATACGAAGACGACTCTTCAGTTCAATACTGACACAGGAGAGTGCATTCTTTGACCAAACAAAGACAGGAGATCTCATATCAAGGCTAGCAAATGATTCTTACTTTATTAAATCAGCCATGACTACAGAGGCCGTCGGAGGCTTAAGAGGCATTGTCATGAGTATTGGAAGTACATCGTTATTGTTCTACACTTCTCCCAAACTTGCAATGGTTTCACTGCTCTCTATACCTCCTGTCTTCTTAATGGCACGAGTTGTAGGAAGAAAGTTGAAGAAGAAGCAAAAGGATGTACAATCATTACATGCAGAAGCAACTGATGCAGCAGAAGAAACGTTCGGGGGTATCAAGACTGTGCAACTATTCAATAATCAAGAATTGGAGTATAATAAGTATGCCAACGCAGTTATAAAAGCCCACGACAAGGAAATAGATGTCGGCAGACTGAAAGCAGCGTTTGACGGCGTTGTTCATGTTGCCGCAAATGGAAGCGTTTTGCTTGTAATGGGCTATGGAGGCAATCTTGTGCTAGCCGGAGAGCTGAGTGCTGGGGATTTATCTTCGTTCTTAATGTATAGCTTGCTAATGGCAGGCAATATATCCTCTTTGAGTGGTACCTACACGGAAATACAAAAGTCAATGGCAGCGGCAGGGAGAGTCTTTAATATTATTGATAGGATACCGAAGATATCTTCACCGCTGAATGAGAAAGATACAACAAATAATCCATTTGAACATGTGGAATCAATCTCGATCAAATTTGATAATGTTGGATTTTCTTATCCAACAAGAGCAAATGTCCCCGTGATTGGCCCTAACTTCTCATTAGATATCAAAGCTGGAGAGAACATAGCACTAGTCGGTGGCAGCGGCAGTGGTAAGAGTACAATCGGATTGCTCTTATCACGTCTGTACAACCTAGATTATGGTCAAATTCTTCTCAATGGTCAGGATATCAGTGAGCTTGACCCATCAATAGTAAGAGAGCAAATTGGAGTCGTCTCGCAAGAACCCTTGCTCTTCTATGGTAGTATTACTGACAATATTCGATATGGAAGACCGAATGCAACTGATGAAGAAGTAGAAGAGGCGGCTAGAAAAGCTCATGTTACCAATTTTAGTGATACTTTACCAGAAGGTTTGGAGACACAAGTTGGTTCTAGAGGTACCCAATTGAGCGGTGGGCAGAAACAGAGAGTTGCAATTGCTCGAGTAATGCTCAAAGATCCGCCGCTGGTCATTTTGGACGAAGCAACAAGTGCATTAGATGCGAGGAGTGAATATCACATCAACCAAGCTTTAAAGACCATGACAGCGGGTAGAACCGTCATCTCAATCGCCCATAGACTCTCAACAGTGAAGGAGGCCGACAAGATTGCTGTATTGAAGTCAGGAAAGATTGTCGAACAAGGAAGATTCGATGAATTGATAGAGAAGAAGGACGGTTCCTTTAGGAGATTGGTAGAACAGCAGCTCACAGGATAGGCAGGGCGACTATTTCATATAGCTACAAAGATGCTCATACTTGTACATAATACTTTTCTTAGAGTTTGTATTCTTTATCATTCACATCCTATCTCCTGGATGTTGGAAAGTCGTTTCTACTTTCATATACTGGCAATGGTGCCGTGTTAAATCGAACCTTTTGTTGCTGTGGTGGCACCATATAAACACCGGAAGGATATGATCCAGTAAAACTTTGAGAGAAATCATTCGATGTCTTTCCATATGGATGATTTGGTGGTAAACCTGCTAGCTTCAAGGTGGCCATACGAGATGATAGCGATGGAGAGTACTGCTGCCCTCTTGATGGCATACCAAATTGACCATCTGCTGAATAATGAAGCTCTCGAGGCTGATGAGCCATGAGTGGTTGTTGTTGATAAAAGACTGGTTCAGACGTAACTCGTTGTGATAGCAGTGATTGTCTGATCATATTACTGCCAAAAGAAGGGTCGATTGGTGGATGATAGCCACTTTCACCTATTCCTGAATAATATTGAATCTGATGATTTGGAATTGTATGAGGTCGTGGCGGCGCCGCTGGATGGTATTGTTCGTGGGGAGATAAAAGAGGCAGATGTTGCTCGCATCTACTTGAAGGAGATGCCGAGGAGGATAGAGACGGAAGCATCAGACTCGGTACAACTTTTCGTCTACCACTATCGCCATTTCGTCTACTTCTTGGGTTTGATAGTGATCGATGATGACGACGGTCGTAACTCCGTCGTTCAATTGATCGACTTCTTCGTCTTTCTGGCATACTATCATATGTTGAGAATGTATATGATGAACTCGTTGATGAGTCTGAGCTCTCGGCACGAAGAGAAGGTGGACGGCGTCGTGGTGTTCGATGATGTGAAGGGCTGGGTGTCGAGAACTCCCTCCTTGACGCCCTTAGACTATGGCGGCGTATTCGCTTATCCAACGATCGTTGCAACTTATCCAAATAGGTCGATGTGGTAGTATTTGTATCAATCGTTGACCCACCATCATTTGAGTCAGACGAATCTTCGCTGTTTATACTACCACCCTTCTTCTTGGGTTTGTCCTTATCGTCGGTCTTGTTATCAAGACTGCTAAGTGTTGAACTCATTGACAAGTTATCGTCCTCCATCTTATCCTTTGTGCTGACATCTTGCTGGAGATCCACCTTGATCTTGGAGCCGACGGTATTCTTAGCCGTCAAGGAATAACTATACTGTGAAGCGGATGCAACCGAGTAGTCTATTGTCTCTCCTTCCTTCTTTTCCTTATCTTGTTGAACATTGCGCTTCTTCAACATACCAGCCAATGCTTCTCGTGCTGTAGTTGCTGCCAACTCAGCTTCTTGATGTTTCCGCTGTGCATCGGCCTCTAATTGTGCTATACGCTTCGTTTGTAACTGAACAGAGGACGAAAGTGAAGCAAATGATGATGATTCTGATGGAGCTTGAGTAATCTTTTTAGACCAAACTTCCTCGTCTGATGAACATTCTTCAACAGTAACAACGTCAGTACTCGTCTTCAAGTTGTTCATCTTGGGAGTAGTATTGGACATGTTATGCAAAATCTTCTGAGACAACTTTGTTGACTCATCGAATGGTAGAATTACTCCCTCTTTGCGGATACTTTGTAATGCCAACTCGCGCTTCTCGTCATCTGGTACTACAGGTTGTGTCCATAACGTCTTCTTCCTTGTAATAGTTGCAGCAGGAGACATTTCATCATGTAGCTGTTGTTGTTTATGTTGCCGAATGTTGGCCGCTCTCAAACGTTGATGTAACTCATCAGTTGTTTCTAAACCAACTAGTTTTGTTGACTTTACAAGACTTTGCGGGACAGTGCTGACTTCTTCCTCTTCTACTACTTTTGAAATACCAAAGACAGGTCTCTTGATACCTCCATTCAATTTTGGCAAGATGAATGATGAAGGAGATTCCAAAGCACTAACATTATCCCAAGTGGGCTGTTGTTTGACTGAAGTATCCTCGGCTCCTTCTATGCCATCCTCCTGGATAATACCAACCAACTTGTTCTTTGTGCTAGAAACCTTTGATAATAATGCCTTGCGTCGTATCTCACTAAAGAAATCATCCTTCTCAATATGTTGTCCTACTGATTCCTTTGGAGAAGATGTAGGAGATACTTCAGGTGTAGTATATAGAGTTTGCGACACATCATGTGTATCAACTCCTAAACCTCCAACCTTTCGTCTATCCTCGCGTTGTTGGGGTTCACTTGATATATTATTAATAGTCATACGCTTACGCTGTGAACCAGTGAGTGGAGACGATGAATACTTGGTGGCAGACTCCTCTGCATCTTTCTTGGCATTTTGGTATGTCAACTTCTTCATACTCTTTTTCGAATAACCATATCCATCACTCATGATAGAGGGTGAGGCACTAACAGCGTCTGCTACACTTGTTCCTCCATCTCCACTTCCCTCGGTTGATACTAAATCATTCAAAATGTTATTTGTATCTTCGATAATCTTTGTAGAATCAAACTTTGCCGGAGTTGTGTCGTTATTTGGACTTGCTGTCTCTTTGGGAATTTGTGTATCTTCCAACTCAGGGGCCTGCAAGCTATTCTCCTTGTCCTCACTCTCCTCTTGCTGCAACTGCTCATGTCGATCCAGTTGTTGCTGTAATAATAATTGCTGCTGTTGTTTCTTCTTAGCACTTGAGGCAGCACTCAACTCATCAATAGCTTCCAATAACTTTATACCCTTAATTCCCTTAGTCTTCTTCTTCGTTTGTTGTTGTTGTTGTTGTTCCAAAGCATTAATACGACGTGTTTCCATCTCTTTTATCAAATGTGGATAATTAATACTATTAAATGCAGGTAATGTTGGTACTACATTACTATCTCTTGTATCATTACTATCATCCAACTGTTCAACAGAAGAAGAAGTACTAGCCACATCATCACTTGTATAACTCCTCTCTGAAGAACTTTTACTTTCCCCGACAACAATTTCATTCTGTAATCCATCTTTAGTACACCATGTAATATCTAATTTAGCTTCAAGACTTTCATGTGTACCTAGTTGTCGTAATTCTATATCACCTTCTTGTGTTATTGATACTACACTTTTCTTATTCTGTTTCTTGGTTGAGTGATGTTGGTGATTGTTATTATCATCCCTATCATCATCCAACATGGAGCCCTGAATCTCACTTTCGTCATCATCACTCATACTATCAACAGGTGTAGTGGACTCTAGCTGCTCAACACAAACTACACATTGGACAATACCACTATTACTACTTTGCATTAATGGTATGTTACAATCGGTACATTTATGATTAGTTGGCTTGTATCCCTGTAACATACGAAGTGCTAATATCTTAGTTGCATCAGCCTTGCGCTGTTTGCTAGCAGAGATGGTAGTGGGGATGAATGAGTCCTCGTCCGTCATGGAGGATAACATGCCCTGGATTGAGTGTTGTGCTGGTATGGTATTGGTCGCCATTAGATTGTCAAGTGTTGTCATGATTGCAATTGCAATGTATTGATATTATCAATTGCAATAAGGTATTTAGCATATAAGAGTATTATTAGCACATATATTATGTATGTGCTCGTGGCGGCGTTGGGTCCGCATTGTAAAGTATGGTAGGATGGAAGTCCTTTTCAACGCCGAGAAAGGCACAAGAAAAAGGCTCGCTTAAAGGATACCCTCTCTAGGTATCGATCCTCCATTCGTCCATCCCCCTCGATCGCTCTCTACAACTTCCTCCTATGTACTACTCCCTCTCTCCTTTCATTCAGTCAATTCGCATTCGTACTCTCGTGAATCCGATACTCTTGCCAGTTATCACATCTATTATTCATACATATTCTCTCAGGATACCTCCTCTGCTTTCAATATAAGTAGGTCTCCATCCTTATTATTAGATGAGTCGGCTTTAACATAGACATTTCACACCTACGTATTCTAAACATATCAGTTGTTCAACATCTAATCTATAACATCTACTTATTGTACCTATACTTCTATTCACACATGCTCATCTAATTAGCACGACCTGTACACTTTACAATCTCTCACTCACATCTCTTGTACAACACACATGTTTTCTACTTTCGGCGTCTCTGTTTCATTTTCTTCTTCTTCTTCAAAAGTTTACGAGCCTCTCGTTTCTTCTCAGCCTCCTCTTCTGCAGTTGTATATTCATTGCAAAGCATAGCATGAGCCATTACCACAGGAATACAGCAAGCGCCAGAGATTCCTAGGGCTAAATCATCCAACACGTCTTCGACATTACAAGTGCCACTTGGTTCGTCATCTACCACACGATCACTAGTAATGACTGTACTTTCACGGGTATAGTCTGAAACATAACTCTCGCGACCTGACAGAAGACTTCCAGTACCGTCGTATGAGGCCTTGTTTGTACTTTCATCATCATCATCATCATCATCATAGGAATTTAAATTCAGATTCTCACTACCATCGAATGAGGCTGCATTATCAACGACTGTCTTCTTAAACTCCTCAAAAGTCTCTTGAGGCGATGTTGATCGAGGAGACATTAGCAGTTCCTTGACGGGTGACTTTTGGGTACCCCTCTTCTTTGCTTTACTCATAGTTAGCTTCATGGGGCTAGTTCTGGCTGTGATCAGTTTCATGGGGCTCGTCCTACCCTCGGCTTGTGCCATCTTACGCTTATCCTTCAAACGATGTGCTTCTTTCTTCGCATCCAAAGCATCTGACTCGGCACGATCAGCCTCTTGTTCCATCTCAGCCAGTTCAGTGGTAGCAAGTTCCAAATCAGATTCTAAGTCAGAAATCATCTGTTGTAGCTCTCTACGCTTCGCTTTGTTCTTCTTCGAGGGGAAGTCCTTCTCCTTACGCTTAGCTTTCTTCAATGCCTTTTCTTCTTTAGCAAGTTTCTCTTCACTTGCTTCATTCTTGGAAGCTTGTTCTGCAAAAAGTTTGCCTGTGTTGTATTATGAAAGATATCAAAGTGAGTATAAATAGATAATGCAGACACTATACTTTCACAGAAACAACTCACGTTTATCGACTGACACTGCCTGTAGCTCTTTGTATTCTAGCACTGCCTGCTCTAACTCTGCTTTACCATCATCCTTCTTCACAGTTCCAGTGTCCTCACTGGCAGTAGTAGTAGGAGTAGGGGAAGTGCGATCAGATGATTTCATTAATCCCATACGGAGCTTCTTCATTGACTTTGTCTTTACTCTCTGCTTGCGTGCAGGTGGTTGTGGGGACTCTTCACTTGTCAAAGGAGTAGCTTCCTTCTGTTCAATTGGGGTATCCAACTCTGTATCCTCTGCTGCCTCCTCGATAATAGGAGACTTGGTTCTATTCTTCTTGTCCTTCTTCTTCTTCTGTTTCTTCGACTTTGATGATTGGGTTAATTTGATGGTAGTAAAAGAAGATGATTGCTTAACTTCGTCATCAAGAAGCTCAGTCCAACCTTCCTCTGGAGTAGTTTCACGAGGCTTGGCAGACTTGACACGGGTATCAGATCCTTCCTTAAAGTTGGCATGTAATTCAATACCTTGCTCTTTGAAGAATAAGCTTGGTGGTCCTGGGAATTCATCTTCCTTTGGTAGCTTTCGTGTCTCGGGCTCTTCATCTACACCTGTTACAGTGCATTCAGCTACTTCTTGAAGACTCATCGACTCTGACTTGTCCAACTTAACATCCTCCTCTGCGGATACCATCGTCGAAGGCACTTGTAATTCAGTTTCATTCACCTTGTCAGACTCCTTCATATCAGGATCGGCAGCGCTGTTATCAGCAGTTGCCTCCTCCGTTTTGGCAAGGCTGACACTATCAGACTTGGGAAGTGGAATGGTAGCAGGATCAACAGCAACTGTTTCCTCAGATGGAGGACAATCAGTCTTGATACTTTTTGTGACTGCTTCACCTAATGAAGGAACAGTATCCTCCTTCTTTTCCTCCTCAATTGGTTTCTCTTCAATTAATGTGTCCTCAATTGGTTTCTCCTCGACAGCCTTTTCTTCAGGCTTGGGTGATGCCGATCTAAGTCCAAACATGGAGGCGACAAACGAAGGAGCAGCAACTTCAGGGCCATCAGACTTCTCCTCCAGTGGTTCAACTGGTTTATCCACACTCTTTTCGGATGATACAGATTTCTCATCAGATTTAGTAGTCACGGCTGCTTTGGTAGGGCTAAGACCAAACATACTAGCCATAGTTTGAGCAACACTGGTTGTTCCTGATGTTGTACTTCCCTTACTATTGTTGCCTACACTTTGAGTAGCAATAGACTCTGTTGCATCAGTAGTGAAATCTTCTTCAGGTGCACTCTCCTCCTTCATAGAGTTAAGTGTAGTATCTTCAGCTACTACATCGGGAGTTTCACTTGGGGTAGTATCAGGTGTCTCGTTAATAATAACTTCTTCTTCTTCTCCTCCTTCCTCGCCAACTTCAATAATATCACCATTGATAATTTCAAGGTCAACACCTGGAGAACTCGACCTTGATTCTTCAGCGACTGATGTTGGTTTACCTTTCCCTTGACGGCCATAGAGTGTATCATAAGCATTAACTGCTGATGTTGGTGATACTGGAACAACATTAGTGGATGATTTAGTTCCCTTGGATGAAGACTTCTTCTTCATCTTCTTCTTGATCTTGCCAACCAACTTGCGCTTGGTTTTGCTAACTGCGGTACGGAGAGAGAATCTTGTACTCTTCTTCTTCTTGCCGTGCGTCTTGGGAGTAGCAGTCGACTTGGACGTAGTAGGTGGTAATGTATCAACCGTAGACGCGGTAGCCACATACTCGGCTTCATCTTGAGTTAATGTCTTTTCCAACTCTTGATATTCACTACTTTCATCTCCCTCATCATTCACCTCCTCCTTCTTTACTGCCTCGTCTTCTTCTTCTTGAGACGACTTGTTCTTATTAGTCAAATATTTAGTCAAATGACTAATCAATATCTCCTCCCGTCCTACATATTGTTCAATTAACTTTAATTGTTTCTTCTTTGAAAAGTTAATTTGATTGAATAATGATTGTAGCTGTTGTTCACCTGTTGTATCAGTTTGGTTATCCTCATTGAGTACCTCGCCACTGCTACCGATTTCAACAGAGGCATTTAGTAAATCAATATTGTTTTCTGTGAATATATCCTTCTTGATTGTTCCTTCTTCTACCGTGGATGGTGGGGTAGTTTCATCAATACTCTCTTCGGCAGCATGTGGTGCCTCCTCTTCCTTCTTCTTACTCGGTGTTAACATACTCATAATACCAGCGACGACTCCATTCTTATCACCTTCCGCTGCTGCTTTCATAGTCTCCTCCTCAGCAGCAGATGTATCGTCACCCCATGGGATTGATGACTCTTCCATCTCCTCATCGTTGGTAGCAGAAGGTGTATCCTTAATATCTGCAGCTGGTAGTATTACTTCTTTAGAGGGTATATTAGTTGTTGTTGCCACACTGCTCTTCTCCTCCTCAGCTGCCTCTTGTGTCTTGATTGATTTACTACTACTATCTAATGACAAAACTTCTTCTGTTTTGATACTACCACCACTTTCAGCACTGGTAGTAGTATTGATTAGGATGGAGGCTAGATTGTTTTGTTCGGTGTAGTGCAGCTTATCCTCCTCCTTTGTTGATGTAGTGGTTGCTATACTTGTTGGCTCGGTAGGTGGGGTTGTATCATATCGATCAACAGTAGAGATGCTAGCAGTATCTTCACGAGGTGATGAGGCAGCAGCACAATCTACTACCCTTTCGGATAGAGGCTCTTCTCTTGACTCCTCTGCTACTGTGGTATCTTGTCTTGCCTCCTCTACAATTGGCATATTAGACTGATCATTGCCAACAACTGCAGTAGCCTTAGCATCTAATGATAGTTGTGTTTTAATTGATAATGTT
>Ga0214481_100895_pt1 | contig 13683 bp, 10 predicted proteins | sample M1_20Mar14CPVII9_4_FD_165057 | JGI IMG/M metagenome (GOLD analysis project Ga0214481, IMG submission 165057) | Marine eukaryotic communities from Monterey Bay, California, United States - M1_20Mar14CPVII9sort6BwellG10 | ecosystem: Environmental > Aquatic > Marine > Unclassified | place: USA...
TTTTGTCTTATTTGGGGGATTTCAATTCTGGAAGGTACGTGATGAAGGGGTTGGCTGCCGGTTGCAAGTTGGAAGGTGTATACTATTTGTTCATTGAAAAGAAATACTCACACGACATATATATACTAGACATTTTATACAATAGAAGAACCATGCCCTAGTTGTGGTGCAATACCTGTACGGGTATTAAAGAGTGGAGAACCATCAGTTTGTTTAAATTGTGGAGCTTATAGTCGAGCCAATGCGAAAAAAGATGGTTTAGAACTTTGTAATCCAAATGATATGATGGGTGGTGGTAGTACATTGTTTGATTCATTGTTCGGTCCTAATCCAATGAATTCTGGTATGGGTAATGAATCATTTGAATATACGGAATCTAATGTTGAGGTTAATGTCAGTCCTGAAAAGAAGAAGACAAATCCAGCTAAGAAGGCCAAGGGTCCAATTATAGATGTGGAGGTTGAAAGAGACTGAAGATATTACATTGCTGAGGTATGTAAGTGTTGAGCACGCTCGAGGCGAAAATGACAAGTATATGGATTCCTTGAATAATGGGGAAAGCTATTGATCAATACTCCCTAAGAACAACTTAAATGCGCCTTTGGATGGTAAAAATGATGAAAGGATAAATAATCCAATGCCCAAGAATACAACCAGTTGTGTTTTGTCTTCCAACCGTATGCATTATCATTAGCAGTGCATATTAAAAATTGCCCTCTTGCCCCTCATGCATCATGAATCCATCTGTTAGCAACCGACCCCTTTCCTTTCTCATTGTTCCCTTTACATCAACAGCTCAACCTTCCCCTCAAGTACCAAATCCCTAATTTGTTTATACATGACAATTAAGTATGACCCAGCAGCATGTTCTTGGATATTATCTCCATAATCATCTTCATCATTTGCCAAATCTTCATTTAAAGCGCTGGGTTCTCCACTCACATCAATACTAACAGTTTCAATAACATGACAAAAAACAAACTGTTCAAGATCGGGTGAATCAATCATTTCTGGTTCATCCAATTTCTTCCATGCTTCTTTAGGTAAGTGATCAAGTACTGTTCGTCGGTAATGCTTTTCAAGAAGCTCTCCATATTGTCGAAGGTATGTACTCTAATATTGTTTACACAATTGAGTGGGATTGGTGAGTAAAATATAACACAATAAAATCACCAAATCATATCCCCAAATCAACATATTAATATATAAGTATAACATTCCAACAAATACTCACCTCTTCCTCTGTCATTCTATCAATCAATGTCCTATTATGCAATGCATGATTCTCAATCTTTGCCATACGAGTCCTAGCCAAATCCACCAACATAAATCGTGTCCTATCTAAATCCATTTTAGTAATCTGTGCAACCAATGATGCCACCTCACCGGATGCTGCATCACGCGATTGACGTTGTGACTTAGACCTTTGCAATAATTCATCAATAACTTCCTCCTTCTGCGCCAAATCTTCAACATTCTGTGCAATAGTTTCAGCATCGGCTGGTAATAATTCTGGACATGCTAGTTCAGACATCCATAATCCTTTAAGTTGTTCATAATCTGGATTAATATTCTGATCTTCGTCATCTTCTTCTTCATTATTATCATTATCAAGATCGGAATCACCTCCTTTTTGATAATCTCGTTCTTCATCACCTGCACCAAACTCATTATCTTCTTCCATTTGCCTTCGTCTTGCTGCGGCGGCGGCTAATGCGGCGGGTACTGTGGCTCTTTCTGTTATGTCATTGTCTTCATCATCATAGTATTGTTGCTGTTGATCATCTATATCATCATTTATACTAACCTCGTCGTCATTATTAATGTCAATGGGATTATCGAAATCCATGTTTGATATATGTATAGTATTGTTGTTAGTTTATTATCTTATTGTTGTATTGTATGTAAGTTGGGAGATAGTTGAAGGTGCACCTTTCTTTTTTTCTGTGGTTGTGTTTTGTTGTCGCTAATGTTTTACTTCTAGCAAAAAGTATACCAGACAAAAGCGAATGTAGAGACTATATTATTTATCACGCTGTATGGGCATTATATATTGCAATACTTGGGTATCATACTTGTATCATGAAGCGCCGCTATAGTTGTGGTAATGAAAAAAATCAGTTTTCACTAAAGGAAAACTCTGAAGGGGGTATGGGGGATAGGATGAATTGTCTGTTCCAAAATAGCATAGATAGTATCTGGTAATAAACCTAGATTTTCCAGGTCAAAGCCTATTTCAATCGCAGAAAGAACATAAGAAAGAAGAGCAATAAAGAAGCATTATGAAAGACGCAAGAAAGGCGGTATGTTCCCATAAAATGATGTTCCCAAAAAAAAAGAGTGCACCCTGTGCACCATGAACCTGATATCTATCAATATCATAACAATATTGTGTAGGACATCACCATAACATATCGTGCAGCTCATAACATCTACACCGTCGTCGATACATACACACACCGCTGCCGGTCACATCTCATCGGCATATCTCATAGCCCCTCAATCGATTATTTGAATAAAAACAAGGTAGGTGCACCATCTCGATTGTATGTCATACATTGTGAATAATCCACTATAACTCATAACAATATCCCATACTATATCAACATATCTTTCAGCACATATAAATCCTATACCACCGCAGGGTACATCGGAATATCTCATACCCCCCAATCGATTATTTATTATTTGTGTAATAAAGAACAAGGTAGGTGCACCACTCGATTATATATTAATACAATGTGAATAATACCACTATAACTCATAACAATATCCCATCACTATATTAACATATCTTGCAGCACATATAAATCCTACGCCACCGTATAATACATCGGACAACTTCTTCGACACGCACAAATTGCAAAAGGTAAGTGCTAAGTGGTGCACCATCTCTATATGGTGAATATATTCCACAATAACTCACAGCAATATCGTATCATATCATATCATACAGTACACATAAATCCTACACTACTGTAAGATACACCGCCGCCGCCGAGGACTTTATCAATATTGCAATAAACACGATGTCTGAGAGAGCTGGTCTACGTGGTGGTGCCGAGAATGACAACACACATTTTGGTATAGATGAACGATTGAAAGAGGCAGTATCCCAATTGGACAACAAGCATGGGTTGCAGTTGCAGGAAAGATCAGATGAGGAGATGACGGTTCTACTTCGAGAAAAGTCAACGAAGGATAGATTACGTGTGATGAAAGATTTCAAAGTACAGTTGAATGAACGACGAAGTGATAAGAGTTATAGAAAGCTAAATCGTGATGAATTGATAGATAGTTTTGTTGAAGAAAGGAAAGATGTATTCCCGCTCTTGAGGAAGAGTCTGATGACAAAAGCAGAGAGGATGGCTGATACGAGGGCCAATGAGACCCCTGAGGAGAGAAGGGCTAGGCAACAGACGGATGCTATTGCACATGCTGCTGCTAGAGATAATGAGATGGCTGCAACCAAACGGAATTGGCCGACTCATAACACTCTGATTGGGGAGAAGCCTGGAGTTGACTTCACGTTGGGTAATCACACAGATAGCATCGTCACGTCAGAGTTTTTATTAGAACTTAACAGCGGTGGTTGGATATACTTCGAGTCGATGTCGTTGATTGCGTACATACATGTCATGGAGAGATTAGAAGATACAGATCATATATGCAAGCTGAATAGTTTGTTAGAATTGAGTATAGAGAGACATTCGACTCTCCTCAAGACCCTTTATCAAGAAGTATTGGATGACAACGATTTGCAAGAAGTAAAGAAATGGATGGGCGAGACCGAAGATAGACAGAAGATGAATAGAAAAGAAGCAGTATTCGAGTGGTTTGCTACTAATGACTTCATCTCGTTAGAGGACCGCAAGTCCAAGCTACCTAAACCGTGGTTGGATTCTTTAGTTGGCTTGAATCTGGAAGTTCCATTTAATCCAGGCAAGATAGATCGTATTGATTATACATCTAAAGATGGGAAGCTCTATATTTACAAGTCTGGTGGTGTAGATTATCCGGTAACATATTCTACTGTCAAGAAGTACAATTCAGATAAGAACCTTGATCTCCCAAAAGATGAACCTTACATCGACAGTGCATTGAATGTTAGATGCGAGGAGACGTTGCAAAGGCTGAGAAAGCTAGACGGTAAGTACCATTCTACTATTGTTATATCTTTTGCTTGTCGTTCAATCATCTTGTTTCTCTAACTTATTATCTTTGCCTATGTGCTTTGCAACAACTAGCCGAACTAGTATCAAGGTATGTGAATTTTTATTATAAGATTATCTCTATCGTGCACGCATCTCACATTGTCTTCTTTCCCAATACAACTTAGCGCGGTTAACATTGCAACGAGGTCCGATATACTGTATAAGCATGCAGTAAATGAGGTTGCCATTAATATTAAGTCACAAATGTTGACACCCGAGCATAAGAGTAAGCTTCTATCAGATATACTGAAGGCACAAGGACGTGGTGTATCTTGGGGTGAGAAGCCATCTTTTGATTGGAATGAAATACAGTCGCTCGATGCACATCTTCTTGCATGTGGCTGTTGTGGAGTCCGAACTTTTCATGTCGATAAGTTCAAACGTACATACGAGGAGGTAGATGTAAAGTACTTGATAGATAAGTTGAAATTGAAGGATGATGACGAAGATGAAGATATTGAAGATGATGATGAAAGTGACGGTACTAATCTTGCTGGGCCAAGAAGCCGGAGGACACAAGGCTTCCATAGACGATTGATGGAGAGAGAGCCATTGTGTATACCATGTAACGATGATGGTGATACAAATGAAGTTGAGTTGTGGAGATTGTGCTCTGTTTGGCCAGCAAAGAAGCCCGAAGAACTTAACGAAGAAAAGGACAAGCTTCCAGACTACATGTTTGATGAAGGTAATCCAGTATACTGCCACCTTCATCCAGAGTTTGTCAGAGAGGATGTATGCCCTGGAGAAGAGAATAGGTATTGGGCAACGATATGCTCACATTGTAAGGAAAGCTTGGATGAGAATGTTTCCGGGGTGGACTTTGGAGATGCCAGGAGACTTGGACTCGAGCCGTTGACTGAACGTGAGAGGCAGATCATATCCAAAAATCGACACTACATACTCATTCTCAAAATTGAGAGCAATACTGACGATGGTAGAGTGATTGAGCGAGGCCAGTCAAAGGTCAAGGGTTGTGGCATCTACTTCAATGATGATAGTGCAAAGGTTGTATCTAATTTACTTTCTCAAGATAGTATCAATGGTGATGTGTCTCTACAGTTTGTAGGGCCCAAAGGAGAATACGACTCATTAGCTAAGAAGGTGCTAGGCTCTGCAAATGTTAAGGGAAGAGCTTGGGTCATATACCAATGGCTAAAGGTTTTGCAACAAGTCAATCTTCATTATCTACACGACGATGAACTACCCGACTTTGAAGAAGTAAAGGCAAGGTTAAAGACTGCCAACGAAACTCTAGTAGAAGAGGCCACCTGCATCAATGATGAAAATCTTGTGAGGGAGACCGAGATAGCGAAGGATGATGCTAGGCATATCAGGACTGGTGGCGAAGATGAGGATGTGGATGGTACAGGCGTCGTAGAAGAGGACGTCCATGATTTCCCCTTGAGATGCTCTTTCATCATGTCAAATAGAAAGAATAAACGTGGTTCAGCAGCGGATCGTGATTATATCGAAAGTGCAGCTGAGGCCTTGGGTAATTCAGATACGAAATTACACTTATCAAGACGAGAGAAGGAGCCACTCAATGACTATGAAAATGGAGATTCGACTATCGCCATGTCTAGTCCAGACTTATTTATATTTGGTGATGCATATAACAGTGACCGTCCGACTCTTGATAAGTATCAGACTGAGCATCTTCTCATGCAATACACAGCAAATGCAGGATCTAACAGGCCTCTACTCTGCCAACTATTTGAGCAAAATTGGAGACATGGTGTTATTGGGAATATGCATGCAAAAGTGTCGTCAAATCCGGCTGACTTTGAGAAGTTTGCAAATGAGTTCCAAAGCGAGGAGTTTCAAGCTAAGCTTAAAGCTGCCGCAAAGGATTCAGAGGGATCAGATGCAAAGTATGTTTTGAACAAGATCACACCATTTCTAACCTTTGGAGGTAGGAAGTCGGCATTTGGAGCACTCGAGAGGAATGAGAGTGCGGGTGAGATTCTTGCATTAGGTCGCCACCATGGTTGTGCCCCGGGTTTTCTCACATTTGGTATTGATGATATCAACACCCCAACTGCCATCAGGGTTGCTCTTCCTAGTAGAAGTAATCACGAATTCCCGGCTGTTGTCTCTAGTGCGTCTCGTGTTGAAATGGAGACAGGCATAAAACTCAACGAATGCACTATTCCAATTCCCCATGGCTACAGAGAACGAATGAAACTCATGTGTAACAACCCGGTTGGGACTGCATTTGCTTACAAGCAAATGGTACATGATATCATGACTATTCTTGTAGGGATCAAGCCGTCCAAAGACAGTGGAGATAACAACAGAAGGACAAAGACTGAGTTCATAACACCTGATAAGGTTGGTATCGTTGGGACGTCTTGGGCATTCTTTGGAAAGACAGAAACTACTCACAGCGGATCACTTCATTTTCATGTCATCATTTGGGGAGGACTATCAGCTGAGCTAATTGAGTCTGTGTCTGACATACCCGAGTTGGGCTATGTAATCGCATCAGTATTAGACTCACAGTTTAGTGCTCAACTTGATAGGCATGAACATGTTCAAGACTTGATTTACTCAAATATCAAGAAGATTAACAGTCAGAAGAAGAAGCTTCGAGATATTTCAGTTCGTCAGGATACCTCGGGTGCTTCAAAAGATATCTCGACTGAAATGAGTCCTTCAAAAGGTAAGTTGTCTATCATGTGTTTGAAGTTGTTACTTAACTATTGCTTACATTTATCTTGTACAGTGAGTGAGTTGGGACTCGATACTGCAAGAGCAACTCTATCCACACCATCGGAAGAAAAGGACGATGGTATTGGACCGCCTAGCATCAAACGAGTAACTGCATCGTCAAGTCTGGATACTTCAATCCCCGGGGCATTTGCAGCATTTGGCAAGACACTCGATACTTGTCAAGATACGAATTGCCAACATGTTGACTGTACTAGTGATGATGGCACGGGAGCTCCTACTAAACATTCAGAAATCTCCACACCACAGTCAATTTTACTTCCGCCAGATCCTACAGATATCAAGCACTTCAATTCACATGTTGCCAAGACGGTTCGTAAGTGGGGTTTGCACACCAAACATACATTTACTTGTCATAAACCTCCCAAGGGTTATCATGGATGTAGAATGTGTTATCCGAGAGCTCCCAGTAACGGAACAAGACCTATAGAGATAAGATCTGAGATTCGACCTGATGGGGAAGAGATTTGGAATGAAGTCGACCCAAAAGTGAAGTCGTGGACTGAGGGTACCAAAACCATTAAACAAGAATATGTTGATCCCTATGACCCAGAAGTGCACCACTCGAAAGAGAATCTATATCCTTTACCATCTAGTAACAGTCGGACAACCGTTTTGGAGTTAAACAGACCGGTGTTGAAACCTTTACCTGAGCTTGCAGAAGGTACAACGAAAGAGGATATCATCACAAGATTATATAATGCAATGTTTCCTGACAATCCAAACAAGAAGCTTCAATTTGGAGAAGGTAGTGAGAGCATATTGGTAGATCAAGTTGATATGCTTCATATAGCCGACGAGCAAGATAAGAATCATCTCTTTTATGGCTTGTTGCTCGGCTTGATAGAGTCATCTCAGCTTAAAGCAGGCAGCAAATCAGTCGAGGAGTTACGAAGCGAGCTTATGCAATGTTTGATGAAGCTGCCATTCAAATGTAAGTTGGGTGATGAGACTGTTGAACAGCATATTAAGTCTCGGATGGTGCAAGAAGAGTCTAATACAAGTAGTATCGAAGATAAGCTTGAGTTATACTCTCAGCTCATGACGAATGCCACAGGAGATGATTGTTATGAAGGTGGAGCCTTAGAAGTCAAACTCTTCGCTCAATTGATGAATGTAACTGTTGCTTTGTATGACAAAGAAGATGATATGTTGACTCGAGCTGAGTACATTGCTGCCAAAGGAGGAGACAGGCCAATCATCCATCTATTTCGAATACCAACGAACGTGCAACGTAGATCTGGGTCTCTCAATCCTCCCGAATACAAGTACATGTTTTTCACTCCAAAGTGGAAAAGTATCATGGACAAGTTGCAAGCGTTTAAAACCAAAGAATTAGAAAAGTTGTATGATATGAGTTCAGAGGCTCTTCCCATGAGAAATGGTACTGTCGTTGACTTCAGTCCTGTCCTTGCTTCACTGCTTGGCTGCAACAGCAATCTCTTGCATCTCGGTTCAGTAGAGCAAAGTAAGGCCGCTTTGTTTTACATTGGTCCATACATCAACAAGGATGGAGTGAAGATTACTGATGCTCTTCCGATATTTATGAAAGCCCACGAACACGCCTTGAACTTTCCAAGTGTGGCTGATGACTCGGGAACATCAAAGAGGCATGTTCAACATGTATTAACACGAGTTATCAATAAGATGAATAGCTTGATAGAAGTTAGTGACACCCAGATTGCATGTTCTCTATTGGGGATGAGCGCAGGCTTATGCTCGGATGAGTTTGTACCTTGTGATATTAAGGCTTATCTGGATTTTGTAATTGCCGAGCTTCAACGAGTTCAACATACACGGCCTGAGGATGAAGACTCAGAGTCAGACGCTGATTTAGAAGATATGAAAGAAGACTATGATGAAGAAGACATTCTACAGAACGATTTACTACGTATGGAAGAAGAAGATGATGCAGGCCTTGAAGATGATCAACAAGGCGACCTTTGTGATACAGAGGACGAAACATCAGATGTCCAACTTGATTCAGATCCAATGGAGTGTGATAGCGATAAAGACGATGATATGATGGACACTGAAGATAATGATCATGATGTGGATGACGAGGAAGATGACGATAACAACGATGAAGATTTCAGTCACTTCAATTCCTCCGTTGGACAAGGAAGAATCTATGAGATGAACGATGGCAAGAAGATGCCTGTGTCATATGCTGCTCTTTACCGATATCGTGGTGAAGAATTGAAGAATTGTAGTAGATATACATACAGTGCTTGCGTCAATGTGGTTGATATCGAAAGTAATATATCTCCTAGTGGAAGGAAGAAGAGTAAAGCCTTTCCGTTCGGTGCCGGTCTTGGTATTGAGAAGAACTATCAACAAGTCTTGAGATTGAAGCAGAAAATCCCAAAGTTGACAAGATCTCCTCCACCACCTCCTCAGATTAAGCCTCAGCCTCCAGATCTAGACGAATCTGATGTGAGATATGAAGGGCAATACAAGACCTATAAGAGTGATCTTGCAGCTTGGAGAAAGAAGGCTGATAGATTTGCACGCTTCTACTTGACTCTGTTCCGTCCTGAAACTGAACTGTACGAGAAGGGACAGATAAACACCTACAAGTACGACTATGAAGCTTGGGAAGAGTTCTATAATCAGTTGTGCTGGAGTCGTCATGAGATTGACGAGCTTAGATTGAATCGGATTGATAGGGTTATGAACAGTTGGAGAGTTGACAAAACTAGAAGGGAAATGCTTGCGGACTTTCGTGGTAGAGCTAGAACAATATGGTCCGATGAACAGAAGGAGGCTAACAAAGCATTCTTCGGTGGTAGTCGTCAAGCAAGATACGATGATGATGAAATGGATTATATTTCATCTGTGGCTCACGACTTATCATCTCAGCAAAGTACCAACGCGAAGAAGCAACTCGGGCACAGCAGAGCGATTATGAATACGTTCAAAGACTTGACTGAGACTTCAGAAGACTCTACCGGTCGTGGTGAATCATCAAGCTCCAGTACTGCCAAATCTTCGGCCAAAGTCCCTACTCTGCCATTTAATTCAGGCTTGGATGAGTCTAAGAGACGACCTCGAGATAAATGCGACGAAGATTATGACGACAACAGGGTACAACGACCATCCGAGTACCAGCAAATACCAAATCTAGATAAGAATGTTCGTGATTACATCAAGAGCTGTAAGCTATCACAAGACAAGAATATTGCAGTCGAACTAGCTTATGAGCATTTCAAAGCCATTCGAACTGGTGAAGCAGAACGTCCAGATTACGAAGCCCCTCTCTTGTTTGTTAGCGGTGGCCCGGGCTGCGGCAAATCCACACTCATCGAAGCCTTGGATGGTGTAGTTGAAATAATGAAAGTTGGAAGTCAAATGAAGTGTGCCTACATGGGCTCAGCAGCCGTCAATATAGGTGGCTCGACTTTCATCAGGTCATGGAGTGTTCCGATATTTAGTAAGGGCGCTAAGAAGAGGATTGGTACTTGGAATCCAGACAAGCTCCGAGCTCTCAAGAGAAGATTTGATAATGACATTTATAGTATGTGTGATGTTGTTATTGATGAGGTTTCAACTCTTGAGCCTTATATGTTAGCAACCCTTAATGCCCGATGCCAGGAGAAGTATGGCAACGACAAACTCTTTGGTGGACGAATGGTAATAATCGTGGGAGACTTTGATCAGAAACCACCCACTGCTGGTGGCAAAGAAGGCACTCTCCCAGGATCTGTGATGAAGTACATCGAGGAGATGGGTAATAAGCCAACAATCTGGGATTCTTCTGAGCAGCTTAGCCCAACTCGAATGGGTGGTTTCCTTTTCTCGAAGTTTCGTTATATCAAATTGACAAGACAACATAGATCTGGAGACCCTAAGCATATGGCTGTGCTTGAGAAGATGTGTCGTACAGGTATTGGCCCTACTGTTAAAGACTTGAAGAGTACATATAAGAAGTTGTCAGCTGAGGATATGGAGAGCGACGACTTTCGTTTTGCAACTATGATTGTAACTGGCAACAATGAGAGAAGAGAGATCAATGCTTTGCAATCAAAACGATGGGCCCAGTATCATGGTCTCAACACTATTCGATGGGCTCGAGATAGAGAAGAAGGAAAGTGGATTGCAAGGCCAGAGTCAGTAGATGATTATGAACACGCTCTGCAAAATGCTTGCTTCTGGGAGTACTTTCCACCGAATGCAATGGGTTATCTAAATTCGTATGGTATCAATGCAGACGAAGGATTGGCAAATGGTACTCAAATCAAGTATCACTCACTCTCATTTAAGGATCGAAAAGAAGAAAGGCGATTCAAAGAGTTATGTGATCAAGCAAAGCCGGGTGATGTTATTACCCTCGACTCACCACCGACGGCTATCAATGTTGAGCTATTCCCAGACTACCCTGAGGATACAGCTGCCACAAAAGCTAAGAATGTAGCAAGCAGAAGGACGTGGCTTGCCTCTAACAAGGGTAGCTGCACCACAGATGGGCGTGTTGTTATTCCCGTATCAATTACAGATGGCAAACAAATCAAATATGTAAACACATATATCCCTGGCTGCACTGACTTGGCCTCGGATCACTATTATCATAACTCTTTGGTCGGTATTAAAGATTACTTCCCCATCGAACCAGCATTTAGCATCACCGTAGACAAAGCGCAGGTATGTTTTGTGTGTTGTGGACTTATTTATCCTATCTTATACTCCTTTCTGACTTGTTTCATTGATTGTATATGCTTAGGGAAAGACTATCAATCGAATAGTCTTATCTGTCTCGGAACACAAGTTTCATCTCAACAGAATCAAGTGGGAAGACTTATATGTAGCTTTAAGTCGAGTTCGAAAAGGAGATGATATGAGACTATTGATCAACGGAGGCGATTGGAATACTGTGGCTTATGTATCCAAACTTCAAAGAAACGTATATACAGATTGGTACTTCCGCGGATATGAAGATCATCCAAGTAAAGATGGAAGTAAAGTGTGGAACTATAGTTTGGCTAAGAAGAGAGCCGGACTTGTTGGTAAGAAAAGGTTTGGTTCCTCTAAGAAGAAGAAGAAGAGTACCCCAAGAAAGAAGGCAAGGAGGAAATAGGTACAATTGTATAGTTTGTAGATCAATAATGATTTTAATTTATGTACTGTTAGACTTGATATGACTTTAAATTTTGGTTATCAGTTATATTTCAATTAAGGACGAGGGAATTCATTTAAGGACGAGGGAACTGTTTAAGCTTGGAACAATGCCATATAATTCACTCCTCGTCACAATAACAACTTGTCACCATCTCTCAATTTAGTTATAACAACAGCTAAGGATTCATATTCTGCCACTCTATCGTCTGGTAGTTCATTGAATTCCCTTGATATATCTTCTTGGCTTTTCTTCCCTTCCGTATCAACCCTACTACCCCTATCCTTTATTCTTTTTATTCTGGCTAGTCTTTTCTTGCGTTCGTCTTTTTTACTCCGGTGTTTGAATTCTTCATTTCGGACAACGTATTCCAGGAATGCTGTGTTATCCGAAAAGTTACGTCCTAATATATACTCCAGTGACATTTGTTTCGTGAACACATTCCAAGCAGTAAGTTTCCGCCGCTTTGAAGGAGATTCCTTACCCTTATTATCATTTTCTTTATTGAAATAGTCTATGGCTTCCCGAACCTTCCTATCCCCAGCATCACCTTCAGCGATTTCTCCGGACCCCTTGTCATTCATATTTTATACTTCAGTGATATAAGAGAGCAACTGTGTAGTTTATATGGAGGAGAGACTAGAGAGAGGTAGTCAGAAGAATAATTTGGTACACCCACAACACAAATAAACAATTTTTACTTCAAGACCAAGACCAACAATTTTGAAGGTTCGGTGAAAACTGCCCGCCGGCCCCGGCAATTGCCCTACACTCTCATAAAGGATACCGAGGGTATCCTTGAGATGGTGCATGCAGCGCCAGTGACACATGTAACTCATCTAATCTAGACTCAATAGATGGAGTATTCGGCAAGTATCAGAAGTCAGTTATGTATATATTACCTAGCAATTTAGCGGACTAGAAGCACTAGAAGCCATAATCTCAACTCCAGCTCATGTTAGTTATCTTCTTGATTGTAAATGGATACCCAAAGCTCAACTCCAGCTCATGTTATCTTCTTCGTCTACTTTCTTGCCTTTGTTTGAAGATGTGATATCATCCAACTGTCCTTCCTTCCCTTTATATAAAACACTTTCCAAATCAAATACTTCCTGACTAACACGCTTAACAACATCAATCTCCTTCTCGTCAGCAGAACCAACTAACTCTTGACTTTTATTCGCCATATACTGTTCTATATTCCTTTCTCCGCTGTCATAATCGAACCCACCCACATGATTCGACCATCCAAGGTTGTCCGCTAGCCAATGCTTTGTGAAACATCCTTTACATTGAGCTATTACTACCCCTTTTCGATAAGCTAATCTCGTTACCCAGTGTTCATTCCTAGTGTCACATTTTTTGCACGTATACTGGATCTTAAACTTCTTTGAAACTACAGAAGCATACTCATTACTAATAATTATACCATTCTTGTTACCGGTAAGATCAGAAGTGGTAGTATCAAAGGAGGTATTACTACCATCAGCCTTATCTCTTACAGAAACCGACTTGTTCTGTAATGTATTAATGTACTGTATTGCGATGAACAAGGTTATCCATCAGCCCAATAATAGTAGTCCTTTGTTGCGTCAAGCAAGGTTACTTGGCAGCCCAGCAAAG
>Ga0214481_100898_pt1 | contig 13628 bp, 13 predicted proteins | sample M1_20Mar14CPVII9_4_FD_165057 | JGI IMG/M metagenome (GOLD analysis project Ga0214481, IMG submission 165057) | Marine eukaryotic communities from Monterey Bay, California, United States - M1_20Mar14CPVII9sort6BwellG10 | ecosystem: Environmental > Aquatic > Marine > Unclassified | place: USA...
CCGTTACCGTACATAAACGAGAATGATATGGAAATAGATAATGATACTGATATGAATGCTTTACCCACTGTTGGAGACAGTGAATGTGTGCATGATAATGCCACTACTTTAGATAGCATAAGGACGCATATGCCTAGTGCATAATGGTCTCTTCTACTTAAACACCACACACACATCATAATTTGCAACACATCGAGATGTAAGATGGGCTTGCTACCTACAGAAGCTGCACAGGAGTGTACCAAGATGTAGCTTGCAACTTAACTGCATAGGGCTATATTATATATCCGCATCGTCTCCATAAAAATATAAATGTATTTAGTCGAGAAAGATAACACCTAACTTGAATATATCTCAACAACCAATATTACACATCACATCGCTCATACTCATATTCATCATGACTCGACTAAGTATGCAGGGAACAAAGAGTAATAATACAGCGTCGTTAATGGTAGGAAGTGATATCATCCGTATGATTCATGCTAACAAGAAGAATAATAACAAGAAGAATGATGACGCCGCCGACAGGATACCTTCCTTGATTGTTAACGACGACGATAGTACTAGTGTTATCGATGACGATGATAGTAGCAATATTATCGACGATCAAAACTATAAGAACGATAGAAGTGAACAATCATTGATTACTACTGCTACTACTAATGAAATGAAGAAGAGCCAACTCTCTACAAAGATGCTAAAGATATCAAGTGGTGGAGTACGAACTTCACTTCTTCGTAAAGCAAAAGTTGCAGCATCATCTGAATCTGAAACTCATCGGCCTGCTGAGGAGAAGAAACAACGTTCATATATGAGGAAGAGTACTTGGGAAAATGCATACTTATCTAATATGATTATTGGATAATGTAGATAGTAGGTGTGTCGCTTGCCGAAGAGGAGAAAAAAAGAAGTATGAAAAAGATACCCAACAGATACCAAACAATCAGCGGCAGTGGATGCTAAATGAGTAGGAGTATAGGAAAGTTAATGCACATAGTAAGAACCTAAATATAGAAGAGAGTTATTAACAAAGAATACTACTTGCAGTTATTGTACCACTTTATATGTAGGATACCGTCTAATTTACATCATATATTTAATTTTAATCTGCTTATTCAATCTTCTTCTTCTCATCATCAGCATGCTGCTTTGACTCGATCAATTTGGCAGCGATCCCTAAGTACAATCCAGCAAATACCAAGCCAATACTAAACCATTGATATATATCAAGCACATGGCCGAATTGATATACACTAAGCAATATCGTAAAGAACTTTCGCGTTGTTGTTATTGTCGTCGTTGTCAATGGACTGAAATGATGTATTGTTAAGAAGATGAAGACTTGTCCTAAAGACGCAGAGAGATTGAGTTGAAAAAGCAACCAGATATATGTTCTATTCTTTGAGAATATCATATCCATACCAAGTTGGAGCTGACCCGTGTAATGGGAAGCTACTAGCAGCACTATTGTAGCATAGACATTTAACCATAACATTGTATCCATGGCACTTGGTGTTCGATAAGAACTTGACTTTCGTTTCAATGTGCTCTGACATCCGGCCATTATACCATCCATAGCAAGTGATAGACCCTATGAGATGAGTAGCAGTGAAGTTTAAGTTCATATTGCATCATGACGAACAAAGAAACAGCAGAGAAAGAAAGCTCACGGTAGGTACAGTAATGATTGCCCAAAAGGTTCCCCTCGGTATACTCTGAGATGGATTCTTTAGTGAAGCATATTTAGACATACCCGATAACATTCCATTCCAGTAACACATGGATATATCAATGCCAGGCAAGAGAAGAAGTTGGGTGTTACTCCAAGCTTTATTTCGGCCCCCTCTCACAATGCTTTTTGACAAAAAAAAGATACGGTATCCGACCAAATCAATCAATAAAAGAGGAGTAGAGAATAAACACGATAGTAGAGTAGTGCAACAATAATTTACCATATTGTACTATTATATTAAACAACATATAGAACAATGTGATTATTGGGTATAAGCCGTCTGCAAGACAGCCTCGCAGAGCTCGCCGAGAGGCACCCGCGGTAGCGATTAATAATCAAAGTACAACTCAACTAGATTATTCATTGCAATAGTTATATGTATAGAAAATGTGTATGCTTAATCTCAATTGATGACACACACCACGGATAGACGCACACTCACCTTTATTATATCTTAAATGTCTGCGACCGCATCGGTTACGGGCACAGGTAGTACCATCTCATAATGAGTGCGTAAGTTATTAGGGCAGTAGTAAGTGTGTGGTATACATAATGTGATCGAATATTAAATAAAGTGATATTCACTAATGATGGGATTAAAAAAGAAAAAGTGATATTTGCTTATTGATATAGTAATGGTGAATTAGTGATGATGAGTATCAATACAGAATACTCAAACATAACAATATATACACACACAAACAATATAAACAACGTCATCTATTCGATAATTAACACGCTAAAGTTATATGTAAAAACATAAAACATGTGCAAACTAACTCAACAGTCTTGAAGCGTTAGTTCAGGAACAAACAACCGCACAAACAACGGTATAAACAGTGATCACTGTAGAGATATGAAATACATATTGGATTTTATGCCAAAGTTTCAAGTCTAGACAAAGATAATAGTATGGTGAGTGTAATATGTCATACTACATTATGCTACAATATACTACAAGTTAATCGGAATTGCAATTCGTGTACACCCTAGTTTGCTCGTCTTACTAGAACCGCCGCGTATTGCAGGGAAGTATATTGTATGAGAGTTTTAGTTGGTGTGATTCATTTTGGAGTTTGGCGATCAAACGCAAAATGAAAACGATTTGCCAAAGTTGCTACTCGAGGTGAGGCAATATACTACATCTACGCAAACAATAACCAAACGTCCTCCGCCGTTTGGAAGCACGTTATTTGTTATTGAAAAGCATTGTTTTATCAGCGGTAAGTTCATTTCTTTGTGGTCAAATTACAGCAGCGCTGAAAAGATATTAACATTGCTAACGAATTATTTTTACGTTAATGTATGAAACAACACTCAACAGCTAATTGCAATAGACAATATCAACTACCACCCGTAGAAGTGCTACTGCGGATATTAATATATTGGTTTATTAGAGATTCATTGGTAGTGGCGCGCCCTATCATTCGATCGGCCGGTGGCGAGCAATTATTAGTGTTGTATAATCTCTCCAACTTGGACCATCGTTATCAACAATACGATACCATTGGACGATATTGTGGTTTACCATTATTCGTATAATATACAAGGTAAGTTGTTATGAATGTTTTGTGGCTGTATTATACTGCATAGCAAATCAATTCTTATCCTATTGTCATTTTCATACTGTCTCTTTTGTATCAGTTAGCAAGATGGAGACACTTTCCTTTGAACAATTTACATCCCATATTACACCACCAACCACCCACTATGATTTAATAAATCTACATTCTATTGTTCAGATTGATGAGGATTCGTCTGATAGATCAGTGAGGACAGCTTCTCGGCAAGCATTACGTGCGCTTCATTCTGATAAAACAAAGGCTGACTATGATAATGAGTTGTTTCTTCAAGTATCTGCTGTAAAGGATTTATTATGTGATGAATCAGAACGGGAACGTTATAATGTTGATGTAGATGCAGCCAAAGCAAATCATAGAGATAAGATTGAAGAGGCTAGAGTTCTTTATGAAGAAGAGATTAAGAAAGAGAAGGAGAGGGTGGAGAGGCTACGACTGGAGGAGGAAGATGAAATGCATAAACTTTGGAAACAAGAGAGGGAGAGAAAGAAGAATGAACGTAAGACAAAACGATTACCGGGTGGAAACAACAAGAAGAAGAAAACACGAGGTAAGCATTTTGAATCTTTACTCGTTGCATATCTGTTCCGTTGTCACTAACTGTTCATCTATTTTGTATCTATCTCCAGATCTTGAGGCTAAGAAAGCTGCCGAAGCCAAAGCCAAGAAGAAAGAGGAGAAGGAAGAGGCTGACAGGTATGCATCTATTGCAAAGGCGGTTGCTAAGGCCAAGGCAGAGAGGGCCGCTGAGGCGGAGGCGGCGACGGCGGCAGAGATGGCAGCAGCAGAGGAGTCTACAGATAATGATGATGTTCAATCAATGGATATTGAAGAGGAGGTGGCGGTAGTTAAGGTTGCGGCAGAATTGTCTAGTGTTCAACCAATGGATTTATCAGACGAGTCAGATACTCAAATGGGTGAGGAGGTAGAAGATGGACCGGGTATGCAGACGCAGATGATTGACGCAGGAGATGATGTAGAGGACGGGGCAGGTTTGTTTGCTGTATTGTTTGTATATACTTGAAGTACCCCAGCACCCAGCATACATATCTTACTCCTTCCTTTTCTATCCCTCAATCTTTAGGTCAACATTTAGTCGTTGAACAATCCTACAAAGGAAGTGGTTTGAAGAACATTGGCAACACCTGCTTTATGAACTCGATGTTACAATTGCTATTCAATCTCAGTGAATTCAATGCATCATTAGTACAGGCCGCTATTTATTATGGCGGGACGATGCCTGTGATTCGAGCGTATCTGGATGTAGCTTTGCGTGCTGGTGTATTCTCTGATGGTGAAGATGGTACTGTTGATATTGTTGACACTTACATTCTGAAGGAAGCTTTAGATTCACACTGCCCAAACTTTCGTGGCAAATCTCAACATGATGGCCAAGAGTACCTCACATATTTATTGACCGAAATGTCTGAGGAGTTGGATTCTTCTTACCAAGCAATGAAGATGTCTAATCCAGGAGCTGCTGATTTAAACCCCGTGAAAAAATTCTTTGATCTTACTACACGAGATACTAGGGAATGTACCAGATGCAGGGATGAATGGTATGTATGTATGTGTGAATCATCTTGCTGCTTCACGTGTATTTCAGCTCACTCTTACATTCAAATTTACATTTCACAGTGAGACTGATGATCATACTCAACAGTTGCGTCCTCAACTTGCTTCTGCAAGGGGCAAGAGTGCGTCATCAAGTTCTACTATGTCTCGACTGTTAGACACACATTTTGAGACGAGCAATCGAGATGATTTGTTATTGGTAACTTGTAGTTGTGGTTGTCCATCTGCTAGAGTGGTTGAAAAGCAGATTGCTTCTCTGTAAGTTGAATACACACATGGACAATGTGAATTATCTTGCAATAGCTCATCTTTTACCATCTTCTTCATCTTCTCCAGACCAAAAGTTTTGTTGATCAACATACCTAGGTACGGTCCAAAACAAAACAAGCTACACGATGCAGTATCTGTTGATGAGAGAATTGATTTGTCTTCGTTCGTGCCGTGTGGCGAGGATTATGATTGTGAATTTGAACTTGATAGTATGGCTCTTCATAGAGGCGATGAATTGAGAAGTGGACACTGTACATCACTAATCAAGACCCCTGATGGATGGAAGTTGTGTGATGATAGTGAGTGCACTTTACTACCTCGTGGTATACCGCGGTATCATCAAAAGGAGGTCGTCTTTGCAGTATACAGACGATGTGAAAGTCCACCACCTGAATCTAATCCAAGGCCAATCTGTAAGTATCTTCTATCATCAAAAGCCTCTTCCAAAACTCTTGCATCTCACATCTTTCATGTTCTATTATATACAGCTGAATCTATGGTGAAGGAACTTCTAATCAACCTATCTGTTCCAAAGATGAGTGAGGAGTCTAAGGTCGTTGATGATTTACTTGGTGAGTACCTACCGGCGGTGGCTTTTGTCATTACTTGCTTTTATTGCCGTCTGTATTTACACTACTAACATTCTATTCTTCTCAACAGATAATGCCTCACCAGCTTTGTCGTCGGATTCTTTTTGTCCGCCTCGAGAGGCCGGCCCAAGTCTGCCTGTGCCAGTCGACGAGGACAATGTTGAGGATGATTCACCCCTCCTTGCTTCTTTCAGAGCTATGTGTCCTCCTACTAATGAAGTGTTTGTGGAAGATGATGCCATTGATTCAGATGATGATGATACTGATATCTGTGATGATTCTAATGCCGACACCACCACCGACGCTCATATTATGACACGACTGCTTCATATTCCTCAGAAACAAATCGATCTGGTTGAGAAGTATAAGGACAATAAAGCTCCAGTCGTCCAAGCCGTGATTACATCATTTCATACTATTGAAGGTATTCTCCACAAGATTGAGGACAATGAAATAGATGAGTCTAATCGTCAGGTATTGACAGATAAGCTCCATACTGTGTTTGATGAAGACTATGCCAAAGTTATGATGGATGAGTTGACAGGCATTGCCAACCTCGGTCAAAACTTTTCAAAGCTCGACGTAAAGAAGTTTGGTGTACTCTTCGCCTTTGCTATCGAATCAAGCAAACGCTACAAGGGTACTGCCCCTTATGACTTGATGGACCTGTTTAACTGTTGTATCATGTATTTCCTGCGACATACGGTGTATAGTATCTTACTTGAAGGAAAGACTGACAAAGATGTTTTGACGACAGATATGGCAGAAGAGTTCTTTCTTCAGCACGCCAAACTGTTTGACTTCAATCCTGCATGTTGTGAGGCCACAAAGGACTGTCCAGAAGGAAACAAGTACCCTGAAATGTGGAGACAACTCAAGAATCGTTCTAATCAATGGAACATTGAGAAACAGGATGCTGAGGCATTTTGGTCTCTTGCCGGTAACATCAATGTTGATTATCGTGCAGTTGCATGCAAGGTAAGCTTATATCATCATATATGTTTTACTTTTGTGTCAAACTCTAACGGTATCTCTCTCACGCTCTCTCATTATCTTTTCTCCTTTAAGCTTGGTACTGGCGACCCTTTCAGATTGTATGTATCTTCCATTCGAACTAGAAAGCAGGCCCACGACAACCAGAATGGTAACTCCAAGAAAAGCGACGTACTAAATGTATTCTATGGTACTCATCCTCAACATCTTTCAAGTGGTGGTCTTGCAAACACAAAAGTATTTGGTGATGGTGATATTAAAAACTTGGCAACGAATGCCCAAGAGTTCTTCAGTCCACTTGATGGTGAGCTTCTACCTGATGGAGTGACGAAGGTATCAGTGCCGTCCCGAGTTGAAGATTTGGTATACTTTCACAAGAGAGGCAAGCGTGGTGAATATGAGATGTCACAAAAGGAGAAGGATGCACACCACCTTGCAATGCTTATACTTTATGTCATTCCTCATCTGGCACCGTTAGTAGCAAAGCTCACCCGTGATCGTACTCTTGAGAATCTATCCTCCAAAGTGTTATGTGCTGATTTGTTCAACAATCACCCAAAAAGCAAGGCTGCATACCTCGAGGCGGAGAAAAGGATTGGCAATGTGCATGATCTTGTGTCAAAGTTGAAATCTCGACGACTTGCTCAACTCGGCACAATTGCAACTCTTCAGAAAGAGTACCGCCGTGCATATGATGAGATCAAAGAGAAGCTCAAGAGTGATGATGCCTTCTCAGCTGACAATGTCGAGGCAGTACTTGATCAACTCAAGTCGAATCAGTTTGGTTTCTCGTTATACGAAAAGTTTCTGGCCAAGGAAGATGACACGGAGGAACTCTTTTCGGAAAGTCTCTTGGACAAGATGAAGGCAGAGTATGAATCCTTGAAAGCTACTGCTTCCGCCAACTTTGAGCATGATCTCTCAAGACTCCAGAGTTTGTACCGTAAGGCTCTTACAGAGGATGAGCGGAAGGGTGGCGACTTCTTCTCATTGAAACACTTCAAAGTTGTTGAGGAGCGACTCAAGACAAATCCAACAGCAGCAACCTTACTCCAAGAGCAACTGACTAAAGTTGGTGGCAATGTTGATGAACTCTTATCCAAGATGAAGGCAAAGTATGATACTTTGTCTACATTTGGTGGCAACCAGTATATATCACATACATCAGAAGGTGATGTCGTTGATCAGATTCTCCAGTTTCATTTAGGAGATCTGTTGGTATTGACAACAACTAAAGGCACCAAATTGATCAAAGGCATGAACTGGGATGCATATGAACGTTTCAAGAATACTCTTCTACCAGGGAACCCAACTCGAACAACTGGTGATTTGTTGGGTCTGAATAATGTGCATCCAACTAATCTTTGTCATGAAATCTACTGCCGTGCCGGTCTCAGACTAAATGATTCTGGAACAGGTCTTCATCTATTGGCAAACACACCCTTTCATTTGCTTACCGTCACTGCTTCTAAACCAGATAAATACTTTGTTAAGGATCTGGGGTTCAAGGAAGGAGCTTTGCAAGTATGGGTTGATCGATACGAAGTTTGGAAAAGCAATCAGTCCCATTCTATCCTTGGGCTATATGCCGAAGCTGCTGTACTTACGGATGTTGATGCATTGAGGAGGCATCTTGGTGGAGTTGTAAATATAATCAATAGGAGCGGAAAAGGTGTAAGAGGTGCATATACCACAGATCAAAAGGATTATCTACTTGCATCATTCAATATATTGAAGACTCCTCTTATAGACTACATCATATCAACAAGTCGCGGCAATGAATACCAAAGACCAACGCGTAAGCATACTGTTGAACTGATATCGGACACCTTGGCTAATGATACTACCTTGCCATATTCTGGTATTACAAGTGTTGCTGCAGGAGTTGGTACAGATGCTCGTTCTTTGCCAAAAGTCGTCACTGGAGGAATGATAAAATCCAAAAAGATGGAACTTCGACTCAAAATCTGTGTTTCTGGATCGTTCCAAGTAGCTGTATATCCAAAGTCATCACACCCTCTTGCTAAAATGATGGTCACTGCAATATGTATTGTATTGAATAAGACTGTCGAATTTGATAAGATGGATATGAGGATAAAGCAGGATACTATCATCGAGATTTGTAAGTGATTTGTTATGGTTCAACACTTTATCATTCTATTGCACTAATCATAACACAACAACATCTACTCTCTTTTTTTTCAGTGGATAAAGTCAGGAGGAAGAAGTTGGCAGCTACATTGTCTGATGTCTTTCCTAGGATTCCTACTACTTCTAAGATATCGCCATACAATGATGATTTTTCTGAGGATATTTGGAGCAAGATTATCGACATGAACAATGTTGACATGGATCTACTTTTGAAAAGGAAGACCAAGTCAAGTGTGAAAGAAGAGGTGACCAAGTCGAGTAAGAAGAGAAAGGCAGAGACCAAGCCCAAGACCGAGCCTACAACGAAGAGAAGGAGTAGTCGCAACAGACGCAGTACTTGAATATCTATTGTATAGATGTTCTTCTGCATCATAAGTATGTATCTGATAAACTAGTTAAACCGTTTGGGGGCATACTAGTAGCTAAACAAACAACTCTACCTTTAATATCTTCTCCTAATAAATTAGCATAGAAAGAGTCAGGTTTCGAGGAGATCGGTGTTGCTCTCTGTTCCCTTGGCAAAATTAAGAGTAGAGCCAATCCATAAGGTGAGTCTGGCTTATCTTCTTTAACACTGTCACTACCAGTTGATGATTGTTTGTTCAATTGTATGTATTGAAAAAGCAGTATCCCAACAGTAATCAATATAGCTCCGACCCATTCCAACATATTGACACTACTCTTTGCATTATTATTACTCATCTCCTTGCCATTGGTATCCTTATTTCTATAACTTCTCCAAGTATCAAGTAACCAGCCGACTATCATAGTTGGTATTAGTTTACTACTCTTAGCCAGTACACATGTTGGGTATGAAACATAATGCAATGATTCATTAGACGCTGCCATGGCCGAGAGGTATGTCAATGATGTTAATATGATGAGTGGATGATTGAGTTTGCCTTTTGTTTCTTCCGTGGTTGCGTTGTCAGACTTGAGTATCGTGGGACCAATAATAGTCCATATCCAAGCAATTAGAAAAGAGGAGAATGTACCCGTTGCTAATAAGAATAGAGTAATGCTTTGTTTCGTATTTGAATTTGTATCGGCATCACCTTTACTACTACCCTCCTCTACTTTGTCTTTGTTGTTATTATCGATATCGAATACACGTTCCTGTATTATGCCGTAATAAAGATAACATGATGTTATACCTGTAGCACATAAAAGCAAAAGTAACGGACGACTTTTGCTTGATTTAGTTGTCATATTCTTTTGCAATGATGGAGAAGAAGAATTGTGATGGGAAGGTGATTTGCACATCTCACTATCAAATTGTTATTATGTGTTTTGATATATCAATGGAGGCTTTAAAAGCTGGGTTCTTGCAATGAATCTCTACCGCCAGTACCGTTGATACTACTGTGTTGTCTACTACCTTACAACTAAGAAATGATGATATCACTACAACTTCTTCACGACAGAAACAACTAAGAATGTTGATGGAGGTTGATACGGTGTCGATTTTCTATCGAGGTATCTTGCAATGAATCTCTTTATCCAGCCAACTGTTACTAATACTACTCTGTCTACTACTACTATATAACAGTATCACTACATCTGCGGCTGACAAATAAAGAACAACATTGATATTGATTTGTTCCTCTCGACTCGCCACTTGCACTCGCCGCTGCACAAAATGAATTTATTTATGAACTTTCTACTTTTTAATAAGTTCCAGCTTGCTCTACTACCACAAGCATAAAATCCGTTACATACTTGAAGCAACATGATATCGGTGTTAGCGTAGTAGAATTACAGTGGATAAAGGAGGTAGTAGTACTTACAACTATTCAATATCGGTGTAAATTTCGTGGTAGATATTTGCAGTAGATACATAAGAAAACCATTTTTATTGAGACCTGTAAAGATAAACAATGGGCGGAGAAGCGATACAAGTTGCTGTTCGAATTAGACCATTCTTACCATTCGAGGCTGGTAGTAAAAGTTGTATAGATGTATTACCCGGTGAAGATGATCAAAGTAACTCCTCTACATCTACCACTAATAATAAATTACAACAGGGTAAATCAGTACATATAGGATATCATCGTCATCACAATCGTGACAGCAATGGCAATAATGGTGGTGGTAGACAATCATTAGATAATGGACATACATTTACATTTGACAAATGTTTCTCAGGATTAGCGAACCAGGTTACTATATATAAATCATTAATAGCACCATTATTGGAGAATTGTTTAGAGGGGTATAATGCCACGGCTCTTGCTTATGGTCAGACTGGTGCTGGTGAGTTGTTTTTGTGTGTGTTTTGGGTGGGTGTTGGATTGGGTGTTCGTTTGGGGTTGGTGTTTTGATTGTGTTTGCTACTACTTGTCTGGTTTCTACTTCTAACAATTGTTTGTTGATCTATTTCCATTTGCAATTCTACAAATAGGTAAAACATACACAACATTAGGACCAGCAACATCACCCGACTTCTTTGCACCACAGAATAAAGATAAACATACACAAGAATATGATGCAGTGGGTATGTTACCCCGGGCCTTGCGTGATATATTTAACAAGTTGGATGAAAAGTGTCATGCTTTAAATAGTAACAATGGTGCTGAGAATAATAGTGAATCATCGAATGGTTCTACCATTTTTGGTGAAGTTGGTAGTAGCTCGACAGACGGTATACCTGTGGCTACTAAATCTCCGCCACCCAAAAGTAGACCGAACAACCTGAATGGAAACAGCGGTAGTCAACCATTTGCTTATACAGTGAAACTTCAATTCCTTGAATTATATGGAGAAGAAGTACGTGACCTACTAGCAACAAATTCATCAAAACAACAAAAGATCATAATTAGAGATTCAGCTGGTGATGCTGAAGCTCTGGGAGCATCAACAATACCCGTTAATACAGCATCAGAAGCAATGGTATGTCTAACAAGAGGAATGTTACGACGTGTTACCGGCGCTACTGCCATGAATGCTGAAAGTTCAAGAAGTCATGCTATCATGTCTGTTATTATTGAACAAACTACCCGTAGCACTTCTGAAGTGGAAGGAGAAGCTGTTATTAATCAAAAGTCTAAATTCAACTTTGTCGACTTGGCAGGTTGTGAACGTGCTAAACGTACTAATGCAAAGGGTACACGAATGAAGGAGGGCATTAATATTAACAAGGGGTTGTTGGTATTGGGCAATGTCATATCAGCACTTGCCAGTGGTGATCCCAAGAAGTTTGTACCATTTCGTGATAGTAAGTTAACAAGATTATTACGGGGTAGTTTGGGAGGGAATCACAAAACACTCATGATAGCCTGTGCATCCCCGAGTCATAAGAATGCTGAGGAGAGTTTGAATTGTTTACGATATGCCAATCGAGCTAAGAATATACAGAATAAGGCGACCATTAATGTTGACCCGCATTCGAAATTAGTGAATACTTTGAAGGGGCAGGTTACTGCTCTTGCTGGTGAATTGTTGAGATTGACTAATCGTGGTGGTGGTAAAGTTGATAATGAACGGTTTACTATAGACTTGTTGGAGGTACTTGTTAAGGGTGGTAAGGATGCACAATCGATTACCATTGGAAATAAGGATAAGACAACAACCTCTGCAAATGGTGAGGCTACTTCTGACACCAAGGCAGTGACGTCGTCATCTGCCAGTGAACTTACTGCCGAGCTGGAAAAGACTAAATTAGCCTTGAAGGAAAGTCAACAGCAACTTGCAGACAAATCGGAAGAGTTGGATAGTCTTCGACGTGTTTCAGAAGCCAGTACTACAACGACTGTGGTGGCATCAACTCCATCCAGGGGCACATATTCAGTTGCCACCCCATCTAAGGCAATTGGTATGGGACGTGACGAATCTATTCAAGACATATTGACAACATTATCAACCGCCGAAGACGAAGGGTCTGACGTTGTGGGTGCTGACGCTAACAATGGCGAGCAGCTTCAGTCAGAACAAGTTCAAGAATTATCTAGCAAGTTAGAAACACTCACGGAATTACTCAATGAAAAGTCAGAAATGTTGGATGTAGCATTAGAGGAGAATGAAACATTGAGAGAACGGTTGCGTGATACCCCTGACATTGATGAGGAGACGATACATTGCATTATCAACAATGTAGCTTCCTATACTGGTCAGAGAATGGACGAAGAATGTGATGGTTTGTCAGTGTCATCAAGTACCTCATCTTCTGAAGAAGAGGAAGAAGATGAAGGCAAGAGGGAGAAGAATGAAGAACTGTCAACCTTTGCTTCTGCCATGTTTAGCACGGGCAAATTCCTTGTGGATCGAGAACTATTCGAAGATTCAATTGTTTGTTTCGAGACCGTTCTAGAGGTACGGAGAGAGCTGTATGGATGGGATGACCCTCTTGTCGGTGATGCGTTGCATATGGAGGGCTTTGTTCGTTCAAAGATGGGTGATTATGACCGTGCTTTGATGTTACTTTGGGATGGAAAGTCCGCGTTTGTATTGTTTTTCGTGTGAATCCATGTGTTCAATATGCAGTTTTGGTGATTTGGTCACTTCATTTGAACTTAGTTTGCCTTACTTGATTGCCTTTGCAAGCCGCATGTACTAACATATGTTGCAATCATCTCTCTTTCATCTTCATAAATCGTGATAACGCGCATCTTCCAGCACTGAGAATAAGAAAGATCACATCCGAGCCGTTGAAGATTTCAGCTACTCTTCGTTTACTAGCTGATTTACACTTTTCAAAAGAAGAGAATATGCACGCTGCATTGTTTTATGAAGAGTGTT
>Ga0214481_100900_pt1 | contig 13612 bp, 11 predicted proteins | sample M1_20Mar14CPVII9_4_FD_165057 | JGI IMG/M metagenome (GOLD analysis project Ga0214481, IMG submission 165057) | Marine eukaryotic communities from Monterey Bay, California, United States - M1_20Mar14CPVII9sort6BwellG10 | ecosystem: Environmental > Aquatic > Marine > Unclassified | place: USA...
TCCCAGTACGCGACGTGACATATTCTAATTTGGGATTTGGCGATAACATAATGTTGGAATTGGTATTGCAGTGCACTGAACATTATCGCTAAAAGGACCCATAAAGGTTCTGCTTTCATTATTAGATCGGTGAGATACCGAGTGCCGTTTTTATTTTATTCACATGGTCAAGCAAGGTGCACTGCACACAGAGTTTGACCTTTATTTAGATAGCTGCCTTTCTCTCGCCTACCAATTAATATAATCCAACTATACAATATGTCCCTACCAGACGGTGCCTTCCCTAGATTAAATGCCTCAATGGTCCAATCCGGCCAATGGAATAATAGTATCGCCAGCATCATTGGCAAATCACTAACATTTGATGGTGCATCAATATTGGAATTTGAATGTGTCGATGGTGGTAAGGTTAATGTAAATGTTGACCCTAGCGCCTTTACTTTCGTACCCGGTAGAGTTATGGAGGTTATGGGTTCAGTAAATGAGGATGGAAGTATTCAGGTAAAAATTGTGTTTATTATTATAAATTGCGATATGAATGGTTCATATCATGTGTCATGTGATCCTATATGTCATTGTTGCAAATAAACATCATGTTACACTGTATCGGTTCAAATGATGTTGCTGTGTATTTAATATTTAATCTGACATTTTATTATTTGCCTCCTTTTCAATCAATTTGATACCCTGTACACACACAACAAATGAAAATGGTACATCAATAAAATTAATTAGTTCTTTATTGAACGTGATTTAGGTGAACCTTATGCCATTTATATATTGGTCCAACTGATGTTGCTGTGTATTTAATATATTATCTGACATTTTATATTCTTATCTTTTATACACACACAATAAATGATACTTTAGGGTTAGGATTTGACTTTGATAATTACAATCAATTAATATCAAAAGTACTAACAAACCAAAAGTATAATGACTTGTTTGGTCTTCAATAATGGGAATGTTGTTGAGAAAAGTATATGTTTAAAAATAGATTGCGGACAGTATTAGATGTTCTTTTATGAAGGTTGATAAACATGAGATGTTTAAAATGATTGATACAATCTGATTAAGCTACAAACAAACAAACATAATTAATGGATTGATACATAGTGGTAGTTGTTACAATCTTGGGTGATAAGGACTAATGAAAACATCGCTCTTGAGGATACAACAACTAAAAGCTATCTGTTTTCATTCTGTTTGTGTTAATACATACTATTAGAATATCTAAAAAATAAAGAAGTAACTGCAATACCAGTGATTAGTTTAGCTTAACAGTTGCATATGTTATATTCTATCTCAGATATGCCAAACAGGGATAGAGTTACTTTCTCTATGTTTCTGTATGACCCCCATTGTTTTGGAAAATCAATCTTGTATGATTGAGGTTGAAGCAGGGTGTGCTATGACATATATATCACAGCAACAACTACCTTTTCTGATGAGATCTCATTTGCTCATAAATCAACCATGGCGGACAGTTCTAACTCTACAGTCTCAAGGAATGAGCTGGAGCCTCTTGAGTTCTTGACTAAAATCAGGGAGACGTTGAAGGGCCGCATCAGTGATGATAGTGAAGACAAGAAAGTTCACAATATCGATATAGAACATAATATAAGAGAGATCCGGGCTCTTCTCGCCATCAATGATGAGATCTCTAAGCGTTGTATGACAAATGTGAAGAGTGCTGGAGATAAGACTACTCTTACGCTGTTTGGATTCTACTCTGTAAGGACAATGCAAAATGGTACCAATCTCGAGCTCATTACCCAACCACAGCGGGTCGAAGAGACATTTGACACCTTGCTATTCACAACACTTCCGTCAGGCTTGGGTGATACGATTGTGCCCAAGTACAAGGAAGATGCACCATTTCAAGCTTTCATCGATTATGACGACTTTTTTAAAAGTACTCTGATGCTATTACATGATGATGCTCTTGAGCTCTTTCTTCCAAAGATTAAGGACCATCTTGAAGCCATGCAAGTAGCCTTAGGACAGATTGATGAGTGGGCTATGCAGACTACCAGCAACTTATCTTTTATTGAAGAGACATTTGGCAAAGAGCTAGTGATCCCCGATGATATTGATTCAAATGATTTGTCAAATAAATGCTTCTATTGCAACTGCCGAGTCTCAACGTATTCAAGCCGCAGTGAGTGTAGTTTCGAAATGTGTAAGACGAAGGAAACTCTAACCGAATGCACTGTTTCTGGAAAGTATGACACTGTGTTTTATTTATCGCAGGACGACGAACGTGAACGGTTGAAGAGATTCATGTACTTTGTGTGGGGATGAGTTGGTGACGGTTGCTGCTTGAAGTTTGAAACTATCATCTCTGTTCAGCTTGAAGTACAAGTTCAGCTGCATCTCTTGCTGCTCCGACATATACAGTCCAACCAGATCCACCGTAACCATAACTATGGACTACCCTAACCCCACTTGATGAGCTTAACATTTTATCAACCTCTAGTCGGCTTTCTGGTCTGTATGGTCGGAAGCCTACCCACTCATTAACAGGCTTTGATTTGTCTGTATCGATTCCCAAACGTTGAGCATTTGTTAGTAGCATCTCTCTTTCGTCTTTCCTGATGCTTTTTTCCTCATCTCCTTCCAAGTAGGTTCCGCCCACAGCAATTATATCTCCTCGCGGTATCATATAACAAGGATGAGTATCACTTCCAAATGGCTGTTCCTCTATCAAAACTACAGACTCTTTCATATCCTGTTGTTCATTCTCTGTCCATTCACACGAAGTACGATCATAATGTAATAGTATACCCCTAGCTCCAACTAATTGAGAATCGTTGCATAACTGTGAACTGCCTAGTCCAGTACAGTTGACAACACCATCACATCCAAGTTTCATTGCATCTTGTATCATTTCCTCTATTGTTGTATAGTACTTGTTTGTCTCCACATCAACATGATCTGTATATTCATGAGTTTTGATTTCATCAAGCATGCGTTTTAACATATTGGGACAGTCCACAATGGGAGTTTGGAATAACCAAGCATGAGTGTAACCAGCTTCTTCTATAATGTGTCTTTGTGGTAATCTAAATGACTTGGACTTGCTTTCTGAATATAGCTGATCGATAGTCAAATATTGAAATGCAAGATCTTTGCTCTTTGGATTAGACACCCAATCAGGTATTTTATAATCACCATTTCGTTTAAATGCTACAGCTGGTACTGTTTCCACAAGTGAATCTTTCGTATTGTCATTGTTATTCGATACTTTCAGTAATTCAGATAGAGTTGCAAATGACCATCCATCAGTTCTTGAGTCATCACAGTGAAATGGCTATATGCTGATTAGAAAGATAAAGGTAGATGACAACAGTGCTAATATAGAGAACAATGTTTATCTTACCATCCATAGACCTCCTGCTCCCATAGAACAAGTTGATGGGTCTTGTCTAGGCGATACAAAATGGACGTGTATTCGTCTCCGTAAAAGTTCCAATGCTGTACTACAACCAATCACCCCCGAGCCGACGACTAGCACTTTCATTGCTAAGATATTGTCAATCTATCGAGTACGCAAGATAGTATATTATGTAATCAAATTGAAACTGCAAGTACGATATGCGAAAATAAGAAGTTATGCTGGACAAAAACTGATTGTTCACATAATAAATACATGATTTGGTGAAGGTGATGGCCCATCAATTTGCAACTACACTCAACCTATAATAACCGACCATGGGTGGACATGGAACTAAAACCTAAAACCTACTTAGGTAGGTTCACTTACTTGCAAATAGGATACCGCACGTATCCTTCCACTCTTACCTTACACTCGTTGTCAGGATGCCTCCTCGTCTCAAACAGCCCATGCTTCTTCTCCTCTCCCCTCTCCTTATATCGTAGTCGTACCAAAGCTAGTTAAGAGTACAAACGACCAATAGTATTCCATGTTGTCGTCGATAGATTTCATTGATAAAGTTGGTACCCTCCAAAGGTTCTAATAAAAGTAAGCTGCTAAGATATGTGATAATATCACTGGAGACTGTACATATGCTTATCGATAGTATCTAGTTGATATAATTTTACATTAGCCTTCTACTTTTACAGAGGTGTGAATATGTACAGGCTCTTAAGATGTATAGCTCTAGCTCAGCTCTTGAGAGACAAAATTAGCATAGCATAGCATGCTTCTAGCTCTAGCAAACGACACATGAAATGTCGAGGGTGTAAGGGTGATACTTGAACTTCCTTCAATCACTAACCTCAGGCTGCAGCAGGCTGTCATCTCCTCAATCTGTATGTCGGAGCATTGTCATTAACGAATCCTCTTTTCGTTGTTCGAAGGAGACCTAATCGACTGGCCAAGTCTTCTTCCTCACTATCGGCATCCACAAACTGACCCCAATCTCCTTGTTGTAATATTGGACAGGAGGCGTGAGAAGATGGAAGAGAAGAAGACTTATTCCCTTCTTGAATACCGACGGGAGTTGACAGGTTGGGATACTGTAACGATGATCGTCGCATAACATACTTTCTCGCCGAAGATAATGGTATATCAGATCTCTGCTGCTGATGATGCAATATTGCCCTACGATGAGCAGCATAGTATTGATGCAAGGAGAATCGTGCTTCGGTAGAGGGAGAAGGAGGAACTTGATGTTGCGGTAGACTTGATTGAGATGAAACGGACGATATCATCGTTTCTTCAGAAGTATCGGAGCTTGTCAGAGATGGTGGCTGAGACACCGATGGTTCTTCAAAGTTCCAAACATCGTTGTGCTTATTATTCTTTGATATGTGCTCCTGTTCAGCTTGATGTCGATATAATCCTCGCTGTGAGAGAGAATGTGATGACGACTCTGTCCTCTTCAACGATGATCGCCTGAGAGAAAATTTAGATGAACCACCATATGGCGGTTGATCATTTGCTGATGATCGTCTACTATACTTTTGCAATGAAGATCTTGATCCGGGAAGTGAATGCATAGATAGATTAGCACTACCTCGACGTCTTGGCAATGAACCTTTCGATGTCTCTCTTCGCGGAGTAAGGATGCGAGGCATGTTGCAATATTGTCGAATTTAATATGAATAATTAATGTAATGATAATATCACTATCAAAGGCAATGCACTACGGCTATCGACTTGAATAGACTTCTTATTAATGATAATATTGACCGCATTGCCATCACAATTACAATAAAACTCAGCACCGCTGAGGAAGTTGAGGAGAGTATCTAGCAATGTGGTTGGCTGACATTGACATCTAAAACACGCTGTTTTACTTATGTTCTTTGTTTTTTTAATAGAAGATAGCTGGCCGTTGCGACAGCCACGCAATGAGAAAGCGATGTTATTTACTTCTCGCGAATGTATACTTCAACAAAAAAAGAAATGAGTTGCATCAACTACGACTATCTATACTAGGTACTATGTATTGTACAAAGTAACCAAATACTATAATATTATATTAGGGATAATTATATAGAGGAATGATATCCTGTGGTTTAGTAGCCGCACGGCATAATGGACATTCAGCCCGAACATTTGATACCCAATGGAGGATACAGTTCCAACAGAATACATGTCCACATCCTAACGGAGCGGCAGGATTCACTCTTTCATTTAAACAGACTCCACATGGATGAATGATATCTGATGTTTCAGTACCCTGTCCCTTCTTCTTCTTCTTTGTCTTAACTGTACTACAATTGGCTTCAATTCCTGGAACTCGTTCTTCAATCAAGTCTAGATATTCAGCCCTTTCTGAGTTTGTTGAGCTGTGCCCATCATCTAGTAGAGATCTTCTTCTATTACTCTGTGAATATTGTTGACTTTGTAATCTTCTTCTTCTCCTACGCCATCGAAAGAAGGATACCTGAATAGAATGTGCTACCTCAATGGATGCTTCAGCTGTCGTCTGTGCGAGAGCAGCAAATGCCTGAAAAAGTATCATTACTGCGATAGGTTTATATGTTGGACGATTGGCAATGATTGCCCCCGACATTGGTGAATAGGAGGATGAACTTCCAAGCGATGAGTAAGGAGCAACATCATCACGAAGTTTAACCCTTGCTAGTCGATGTGCTATAGTAGGGTACATTCCATTCCAATAAAACATTGCTAGGTGAAGTTTAAGGAACCATTTTATCATTTTGGCATATCGATCAAGGTTTCCGCTTGTATTACTGTTATTGTGTGTTGTGGGCAATGAATGAGCACCATGGCTTAAGGATGACATGGCGAGAGAGATTCTCTGCAGAGTGATATGTTAGTCTGTTCACATAATGTTATCTTGCAAGCCAAAGATCAATAAACACTTACCTTGATCACATTCCAACTCAAGGTTGATAGCTTTTTCAGCCTTCTTTCAAATGCAGTACTACTCTGTAGACTCACAGTTTGACTATTATCAATACTATTTCTAGCCTCATTCATAGATGTACTATTCTCCAAATTATTATTACTGCCGAGACTAGAGGATGAACTCATCATGCGCTGGCGTTGTTCATTGAAAAGTCTTCTTCTTGCAGCTCCACGCAATCTATCATTATTTAGTAGTACAACTTCTTCATCTTCTTGTCTTGACTCATTGTTGGATCTATTGATAATTGAAGTAATTTGTGGTTGTCTCACAATTCCTAATCCAACAACAAATTGATGCATAAAAGATGATATGATACCCCCTAGATCCTTCGACCATCCACCACGACCTGCTCGTTGGATAATGTATGGCACCAATGTTTGTAAAATGAGCAATCGATGCCATTGATTCACTCTTAATACTGGAATAATTGATATTAGATATTTCTTGATTCGAGACTGTATAATGTTATTGGTGCTATTGTTATCATTCTTTGCATATACATCTGTTGTAGAAGAATCAATACTATGGTTTCTACTTTCAGGATATCGATATGCAAGATTTAAACTCTCCATCCCAAGTGAACGTTGTATACTTTCATTTCTACTATTTCTTTTACTATTGTTTGCTTTACTATTGATATCTTCTCCGAAATTTCGTGTATAATAAACAAATGTAGCCGAATGTACAATTATAGATGCTAGTAAGTTTAATTCTGGACGTATACGATCAATGAACCGTTGTCCGTCATCTTCCAATATATCATCGACATTTTCTGTTGTATTATTGTTTGTGGTTGTTGATATACTGCTTCTGTGACGTCTATCATGTCTACCTGAAGACGATGTTGGGAGTAGGAATATACTAGCATAGGGTACTAAAACTTGCGAAAGCAGTGATACAATCTCTGATATATATCGATTATCTTTTGCAAGTGATAGTAAAACATCAGGGACAGGGGCCAGTGGTTGTTGTTGTGTGGTATTATTGTTGCTCATTGTTGGGTGAGGTTGTGTGATATTATCAACACCGCCGTCACCTGTGGCATCGTTCACTAAACCAATATCTGGCATCTCCATAGCATTACCATACTGTCCATAACCTCCTATGATCAATGTGTGTGTGTTTGTTTAAGTAGTGAGACCAATAGTTTATAGTACGTAGAATAAAGATAAGTACCTTAAAATGACATCCCCGGTATCCTTTTACACACTCTCATAATTAGCACAAGCCACGAAGAGTCTCTTCCTACTAACTACTACTATTGCCAACTCCCGCCCTACATCGCCGCAAAGTACCCCGATTGCATTAATAGACGCCCCAAATATATCACTTAATATCGGGTGGTCAATTTCGTCGCTGGATAACGTGTATCATATCTAATATCTAATTAAATAATATCGACTAAATAGCACGGATAGAAATATAGTGGCCTCGGTAACAATACAATACATCCTATCAAATCATAACTTTGGAACAATACAAGTACTCATAGTCTTAATTAAATATTGAAGCTGCAACATACCTACATACCATATAATAGTGATATAAACAATGAGCACAGTATACTCCACAGAACCAGCGACAACTGGACGTGTTGTTCTTGATACTACTCATGGTCCTATTGATATAAATTTATGGTGCAAAGAATGTCCAACAACTACACGTACATTTATACAACTATGTCTTGATGGATACTATGATGGTATGATATTCCATCGTATATTGTCTGAGTTCCTAATACAAACTGGATTGACACGCACATCGTCAATTGCAAGTGCATCATCTGCTTCAGAAATTGATGGCTATTTACGTCAAAGTACAGCTGTATCAAAACAAACCAATGGTACCAACATCTCAGGAGATGTATTAGGATTAGATCGTAAGAAGTTGGAAATAAATCCAAGGATTAGATTTAATCATCGAGGTCAGGTTGCGATGGCATTCCCATTGGAAGAGACTAGTAGTAACAACAATAATAATGCAGATGAAGAGGAAAGTAAAATGCTTCGGTATCAATTTTTTACTACACTTGATGAAGCGCCTTTCCTTGACGCTAAAAATGTTGTATTTGGCACTATAGCCGGAGCGACAATGTTCAATGCGTTGCGAATTGGTAGGACTGATGCTAATGATCAGACTGGTATACCAACTGACATGACCGATGCACCGCCTCGTATAAAAAGTATAAAGGTTGATTTCCATCCATTTGATGACATGGTAGTCACATCGGAGAAGAAGATACCGTGGAAGAAAGATGTCGGCATAGTAGGAAAAGATGGAAAGAGTAGCAAACAATCTACTACTCTAGAAAAGAGAAAGAAGAAAAGGAAGGGAAAGAGAGATTTGAATGTATTGAGTTTTGGTGATGAAGAGAGGAATTATGATGATGAAATACCAAGTAGTAATAATAGTGGAAACAACAAGAAGAAAAAAAAGAAGGGGAGTGGCTCAATGATGAGCAGTCATGATGTGCTTGCTAAAGAAAGCAAATTCCTGTCTTCGGAAGTGGATGCAGATGTTGACAAACGAATCAAAGCGGCGGATTTGGTTGGGGTAGTGGCGCCATCTGAAGAGAAGCAAACGACAAAGACACAATCTTCATCGTCATCCTTGCTATATGTGAACAAAAATGAGACAAAGGCCATAAGTGACATACAAGCATCTGAAGCTGAGATGAAGAAACAAGTATACGTCAAAGAGGGTAGTGAAAGAAGCAGCAAATCAAAGAAGTCTAGCAAAGGTATGAGTGCATTGGATGCAAGAAGAGCAAAGTATCCAAAATCTGGTAGTAAATCATCAGCAAACAAGAAGAAACGAGAAGATGATACCATGTCCAAACTATTAGCATTCAGAAGTAAAATGATTGATACAAAAGTTTCTAAAAGTAAAGGGTCAAACGAAGACACCCCAGATGATTCTCTTGCAGCACGAATGGCAAAGCGAGTAAAACAAACTGAAGATGATGAAGAGAAACGTATTCAAGAAGAGGAGGCGTTTGTTGCCATGCCTGGTTACATTGGTCAAGTAAATCAAGAAGAATATGATAATGATGATACTAAATCGGGTGATTGGATGAGCTCCAAGTTCAAATGTAAACGGCATATTGATAATGATACAAGGAAGGGAGATTCAGAAATGGGTGGAGATGGAAGGAGATTGGATGATCGGCATAAATAGATAATATAGGCCGCTAATACCTTCTTCCTCATAGTAAAAATCATAGAATGTTGCTCAGTGAATTGGTACTATTGCTCTTACAACTACAACGGTCAACTACTTAATTAGATACCCTCTAGTGTGTGGGAAAGAAAGCCTCAGCTGCTAACACCTTCTTCTTCATAGTAAATATCAATAGAATGCTCGGTGAATTAGCAAACCAGCTCTCGATATAATCTATCAAGTCATGACTAAATGCATCTCTCTATCATTCTATCTAAAGAAAAGGATACCGGTATTCTCATAAGTCATTTTCAAAGGCAAAAAATGACTCACTGCGAGCGCATGCTGACGGCGACGGCGACTTCATTTATACTTAGCAATACTGACTACCTATCACGCCATCCTATATAATATATTTAACAGCAACATTTTTTGCATGCTACAACCATTGGATCACAATCCAAAATATCATTAGTCAAACATATAAATTTGCACACATCTTGTGCACAAAAAATATAATTGCAAAAAGATATTATATTCAATAAATACGTATATAAGCATGACAATGATGAAACTACTTCCTACAGTATTGGCATTGCTACCACTAGTCTCTGCATTTACAAATCCGACATACATTGTATCTAATAATATCAACAGACAAACACAACATAATATACCGTCTTCTACTGTTCTATTTTCTACACCCAACGATGATCAAGCTTCTGCGCTTTCTCAAAAATTTGGTGGATATACGTCTAAGCAACGCCTAAGAGAAGAAGTTGAAAGTCCATTTAGGAAAGTTCGTCTAGCTTTCTTTGGTTTCAGCTCTATCTCGGCTGCAGTAGCTTTTTACTTTTCTGCTATAACAGCTTTAAAGTCCAATATGGGGTTCGAAGGCATGATTCCATTTGATGAAGCTCTAATACAAGTTGCTATTAACGCAGGTGGAGCTATAGGGTTTGCTTTGCTTGCAAACAGAGAGTTAAAGGTTGGACAAGCTAACTTAGATCGTATTGCTAAAGGAGGGTTACTAGCTCGCTTACCTGTTGAACCTGCAATGGAGGGAGAAAGCAAAAGGACATTAAAAGAATATAGAAGGGCTAGTAGAGTTGTAATTGCTGCGGGAGGAGAGGAGTACATCAACCAATTGACATTGTCCTTGAATTCAGATCAACTCGCGGATACTAATACATTACCAAGTTCATTAGCTAATGTTGATATTGTCATTGTTCCTGTACTATTGAATGAGCAATACCAACCAGTTAATACACAAGAAGCTTGGGAAAATGCAAATCCTTCGGAAACCGATAGAAACTTTGATCATACTAGAGCCAATGAAGTAGTTGCATTCCCCTCGGAGTTGCCAATGTGGAATGAATACTTGAAATCGGATGTTGAGACTGCAAAGGGTCAAGGCTACGACGTACTAGAGAAGGGTATTACAATCACTGTAAAGAAGAATGGTAGAATTCTGAGACGCGCCACGGGTCTACCTCCATTCGGTGATTTTATCGGAGCCATGGAAGTAGCCGATGGAAGCAAGTTCGGTATGCCAGGCGATGGTGAAAAATATGGCTCAGACTAAGATATTGTAACCTAATGCAAGTAATGTTAATGTAAGAAGCATTTAAAGCTCAAGTGGCTCTCCACTATCAACTACTACTTCTTCGTCACTTTCCATTAGTTTCAGTATTGCATCGAAGGTACCAATTAATCCAAATATGGTACCAAGAACAATTAATAGTATGTCTAGAATGTATTCCCATGTTTTTAACTCTGATCGGGGAAATACCTTCATATGAAATATACATGGCAAAATGAAGCCAAGTAGAGTACAAATCGAAGCTCCCACTAATTCTAGAAACTTCCCAAAGTTTGGTATTGTATAAGCAATTGTAGCCGTCATCAATACAATACATATCCTGAATGTTCTACTTGGACAGTAACGTCTCGGTGGTAGTTTTGAGTCCGATAGAAATAAGTTCTCTAGTACATCTGACACAGGAAACATCATTATTGGGTATGTCAAGTAGATTGCTAGGCATAAAGCCATCTGAACAAAAGCTGCTGATTCACCCCTTAAATTCAGTGATATTGGTGAGAGTGTTTGGTCACCAAAGGCAACGTATCCACACACGCCGAAGATTGCCATTATAATAGTAATTCCAAATACTACCTGCTTCAATAACTTTGGAAAACCCTCTCTATTTGCACATGATGACTCTAATGGAAGAATTAAACCAACTCCCTCTAATGAGTATATGCATACACTTGTAACATATACCATACCTGTTAAGTCCATTGCTTGGATAGTATCTGAATGTGTATTGTATTCAAAATCTTGAAATATGACGCACGATAAACCCATTAAATTGGCAACATCTGCTACTAACGAAAACGGTGATAGCTTCTTCATGTCTCTAAATTGTACTAACAGTGATAAGATGGGAACACAAGCATAGATAATCAAAGCACGTCCTGCTTTTCCGTTTGTTATTGATTGAAAGTTTGCCGCAATGAAGATAAGATATGCCGTTGCAAATCCAGCTTGACTGACAACAAGGCAAACGTTAACCAATATTTCTCCTCTATGTCCTAAAACTTCTCGTCCTAAATCACCATATCCTTTGATACCTGTATACCCATTCGATTCTAATCTTTTACGACATTTTACCAATAAAAGCATGGCATATACATTTCCAGTGGATACAGCTGCTAAGCAAATTACACCAAGTAACCAACCTGATCTTTGAAATGCATATGGTAAACCCAACAGTCCAGCACCAACAAATGATATGAATATATTCACTGCCACCTGCGAATATAAATTATATGAGAATAATGAATACATATACCATGTTACATCCCACATAGTATTTTAGAACTCACTTGAGCCGGTGTGGCTGTTCCATGTGCCATACCATGAGCTCCTGCACCTGCACCAGATGAATCATCCGACCCATCGTCACTGTATGTATCTCCATCTTCCATTTCAAAGTGATCGGATATATTTCGAGACTCATCTAATAAATCATTGTCATCGCCTACTCCTCGTAAAGGTGAAGTTGGCACGAGCATATCTACAAAACCTCTACCTCTAGTAGTACCATTCTCATCCTTCAGTAGAGTCTTTAATTCGCGTGTAGCCGTCGGACCAGTAGGAACATCAGCCACCTCGCCATTTACATTAGATGCCATAATTTTATAATTTGTATTGTTGTGTGGTTGCTTCGAGTATAACAACTGATAAGCCCTTTATTGAATAATTAGATGAATGAAAATCTTTCCTGCCAAATAGACATTATACCAGATATCGTACACCCTTGCTATATATTTGCAATTCATACTTGTTTGCAATAATAAGGTATCGTAAATCGTAGGTAGGTATATGGGTCATTCTCATCAGCTTTGAAACTTAAGTGTGAAACTTGTAAATACAGCGCAGAACTTAAAATGATTAAAATCGACAGCTTCGATGAACAAGAAAACATACTTGATGCCACCCAAAATTTCATACCACATGAGTTTTTGGCACTAAATCCACTGTAGTGCCTTCAAAATTAGGATCTAGGAGATGACTCAATGATGGAATGTCATCTCCTTTACATCAATTCTCTATTTCTATTATAAACTTGAATAATATTGTCCAAATACATCATGAATAAACAAGAAAACACCAAAAAATCACCCATATTCAGCATGTATCAGATGAATAGAGGTGTAGTAGTAGGTTGAAATCACATAGGATTATATATAATGATCAATCAGCAATGCCTAGGTACATGATAAGATGATAAATACTCTAAACATTTTCTTGTGACCTACTAACCTACTTTTGACACCATTTAATGGCAAATCATTGTGGAAAAACTCCAAAACAAGCAAACAATTTGGCTTGTATTGATGATATGCAATGATAAAAGAGCTTATAAATGATGTTTTACCATTATATATGTATGATAAAGGGCAATGAACACTATCAGCAGGGTTCTAGGGCCCTCCATTACATTTGCATCCACTTGTTGGCAGTTCTCTTGCCTCAGATCAGGTCAGATTTTCGAAATCGAACCGGCTGTTCGACAATGTTTGGCCATCAAGCGGTGGTA
>Ga0214481_100901_pt1 | contig 13607 bp, 12 predicted proteins | sample M1_20Mar14CPVII9_4_FD_165057 | JGI IMG/M metagenome (GOLD analysis project Ga0214481, IMG submission 165057) | Marine eukaryotic communities from Monterey Bay, California, United States - M1_20Mar14CPVII9sort6BwellG10 | ecosystem: Environmental > Aquatic > Marine > Unclassified | place: USA...
CCTTGTGGTCAGCTGATAGCAGACGTACACAATGCCTTCGATGTATTTGCAAGTCAGGTTACCTACCCCCAACGTAGTGCTGTAAAAAGGAAGAGAACAGAGACAAGTGATAGATAGTGAGCCGGTAAGCAGTAGATCTATCTCCTAAACCCCTAGAGATCGATGTTAAGTGTGGCGCAGCAGCTGCAATTCGGGGAGTTAGGGTTTGGTTAATTTAAGTCTCTACAGTTACAGCGAGAATAATAATCTAACCATGTTTATCTCGATTGGTATCGACACGATATTACATTTTATGCCGCTTCTTTGGGTTGTTTGGTTGGATGCTCCCGATTGTGTCTATTCTACTAATATCTCTCTTCTTCGTTTGTGGGTGATTCGGTCTTTTTAGTTCAAATATGCTGCACTTGTGTTTGACTATGTGGGTTAAGGATGTCAATACCATCGCCGCGGATCTCTCGTTGATTTGCCTCCCTAGCCAACTTAGTAAATCGGGGAATATATGTTCGTCGCCGCAGTCTAAAAAGACTGGTTTATTACGCTTTCCCCCTTTTTTTGTGACGTTCTTGATATCCCTGTTGTATAAATCTTGTAGATGATACTGGATGATCTTCTCAGCGGCAGCAACTTTCTCTCCTGTGCCTGTTTGATGATGTTGGACTTCTTCTGCTGCTTTGCAATTTACACCCAATAGTAGTTGAATCTTCTTACCCAGATTATTCTTCCAGAATGTCTTGCTTGGGCCTTCTACCATCTGAATAGTATGGTTGGATTCAAAAGTTTCGTTGATAGAGGAATCATTACAGACAAGAGGTAATACGTGAGACCAGCCTTTGTCGGTTATATTGTTTTTCTTGAGAGACAGACGTTGTAGATGCTTGTTGCTACCAAGACCGGTTAAGAGGATTGCAAGTCCACGGTTGCTAATGTTGTTATCATTCAGTATCAATTCTTTCGTCGTGTAACAAGAGCTCTTTAGCATCTTGTACAATGGGCCACAGGCAATGTCACCTATACCCGTCGCACTGAGGTTCAATGAGGATAGAGAGCTAGGTGAAGTTTTTGTAAGTGATTCATTGCCCAGCAACAAGCTATAGACGCCAAGTGTGCCGATAGACCGGCAATGCGAAAGGGAAAGACTTTCCACTACTTTCATCACTCGTGAAAGCTGGTCGCATGCTCTTTCGCTGAGGGTATTTCTCGACAAATCGAGTGTTGTCGGGGCTGTATTATCAATCATCCAACAATTGGCCAGAAGCTTGATGTGTTTGTCTCCGATTTGTGACCCTTTTATTGTCACTTTGTCTAAATTACCGTCAAAGGCCATCAGCGCGGCAGTGAATTTGGTGAAAGGCAGGGGTGTATCTTCGATGCATATTTCTTGGATGGATGGTGACTGCAAAGTACATCTTGCGAAGAGCAGCCATGAATTGATATCAAGTGAACATCTCTTTAGTCGAACGGCTTCAATGTTTTGATTGTTACGGAAGAAGGAAGACATACCACGAAAGAGAGTGCATTTGTTTTCTTTTGGTTGCCGTGGTTTATATGGTAACATACATGTTCAGAAATTGGCAGTGGTGAGTGGTATGGAGTGTTAGTCAAGGGATATGACCTGTAATCGAAAACAGTTGTGTTATATTCTACTTACCCAGGAACGTTATGTTATGCAGTGAAATGTATTTGATGCTTCTGTTTCTTTTCAACCCGGAGGCAAGATATTTCAGACTTAGATTTTGGTTGTCTATACCGATTTGATCCCATGGTATTTCAATTGATAGGCCAATGAGCTGTGTATTCTTGCCAATGAGGCGTCCTAGCTTTATGTAATCTTGGTCTGTCGCTGGGAAGAAATTGTCATTTCCATTATCCGCTGAAAGAACCAATCTCTTCAGTGTTGGATCGTCCTCATCCAGTCGTTTGTGTAGTACCTTTGGGTCCATCTTTGATATGAGGAGGGAGTTATAACATAGACAAGTTTGGGAATTGATACTGCCCAGAATCAGAGGGCAGTAAAAGGTTACTGCTCGATAGGGTTGTATCTCAACCATAAATTGCTGTTAAGTTGAACAGGGGATTGTAGCACCGATTAGTCGACCATTATAATATATGTCATTAATAACTAATGAATAGATTAAACGCTAATGATTATGACACCGTTAGAACACTTGTTGGTAACACGCTTACTGAGAATTTAATTGCGACCAATACAGAACAAGAAGAGTTTATTCGCGAGCTCCTGTCGGTATCGATCATTCTTTATTATACTCGTTCTTGTGGTAGTTTCATGCATTCAGATGCACAGTTTAGTAGTGGACATTTAAGTAATCATGCTGTTGATGGTCATTTGATGTTTGTAGTACCGTTTGATGAAAACATGGTGGACTGGGTTAATCTAACATTTGATAATATATTATCATCGCAAGTAAGGTTGGGTTTAACACCAATTGCATCAATAAAAGATGCCACACGTGTTGGTCTCTTTATATCCACCCAACACGAATCATTAAAGAGTAAGAAAGATATGGATGATTTGTTACTGTTGAATATTATAGTAGGTGACGATTCAAGAGGTGTTGTAATAACAGTTGAGTTGATAGGGTTCAGTGACGGTGAGATAGCTTCGCTCCAATCTAAAATTGCGTCCTTTATTGGAAGACGAACAACTTATGATGGTGTGATGGATGGAGGATGTGCATTTCTCAAGAACCTTTGCCGACAATATACTGAAAAATGTATTAAGATTCGTAGGGTGGCTTTCAGATTACTATCCGTCAGGCACTTTATGGAATATGAAAATTTTCAAAATTGGGCTGATTATGCGGATGATGATGATGATACACTCATTCGAGGTTTGATGAGGGATTCCAACATGTTATCGTACAAAAGGAAAGTTGCAGAGAAGCTGGGTGCTCCATCACCAGGCGTAACTATTCAATAATTTGTAAATGTATTAATTTGCAATATAAATAACTACTAACTACCCCGCTTTGTAAGTGAGTTAACATGGAAGATGGAAGTCGCCATGTTCATTCCACGCCATAATATTATTAGTTTGTTCAAGTGAAATATCTCCTACATAAGCCACTGAAATAGTATCGACACAGAGACTCACAGAGAGTATGCAGCATGAATTAACAAATGGCTCATATCCTCATATTTCCTACCATAAGGCAGGAGATGGTACCGAAGAACATCATGGTTTTGAGGGGGTAACTAATAAATATCTAAGTGCAGTGGTGCCACGGCTTTTCAACTCATTGTACCTCGAACCATACGGATATTCGAACCTTCAGCTAGCTTACACCCAGTCGGTATCCTACTAAGTCCATCGTAGTAAAGGTGCATACGGCTATTCGAACCTTAGAGAATTTCCGAGGTCAAAGTCCCCAAAATTCTTAAAAAGTTAGCATATATATTATTATAGGTACAAAGTGATATGAAACTTTGTCAGCAATACCATAGCGTCCACTTGTCTGTGTGTGGTATACTGTACAATCGTAGTATTTAGCATCGACGTCTGTCTTTCTTCACTCTTCACACACCTTTCACAATCGGCCCAAAATCTTTCGTTTCACTATGTCTTGCATCTTTTTTCTACTGCCCACACCTTATCCCTCTAGTTTTAGTTTATCCCTCTACATGTCTTAGTATGTTCATTGCTATTACTGCTGTCTTATTGTCAATGCAGTGTAAGTATAAGATGAAGTTGAGAAACGGGACAGTTCTATTTGCACCTTCAGTGGTCGTTTCTCTTTCGGGGGGCTCTGACTTTGAAGATGATGTGGGTGGTCGTGACAGCCCCGAATATGTTGGATTTCCAATGCTTGATGCCAGTCAAGTTAAGCAGGAAGATATGGATGAAACGTATACATCTCCACCAACACATTTTCATGGACAAATACAGTACGACTTTCCTACGTTTGCTCCCCTTAGTACTAAATGGTTGGGAAAGAGAAGGTGCCAGCTTCCTGGGGGATGCGATGGCATTGAATGTTCCAACGAAAGTGAACAGTTACTAGACCCAACTCCGATTAAAAGAATGAAGAGATCATCTCCACTGTCAAACATTACCGAGGCTACAACTATGGCATCTCGAGACGAAGAAGAAGAAAAAATGGAAGAAGAAGAAGAATCATTAGAACTTCGCTATGAACAGATGACAAATGTAGCACAGCAGCTGTACGAGAGCCCGTTGTATAATTCATCAAGAGTTCCGAAGAATATTATCATCGCTTCGCTAAAAGATTGCGGTGTGGTAGATGATACTATCATGACAGAATTGGTCAATATTGTGAAGAAGAAGATGAGAGATTTGTATGCTCAAGCTCGACGTGAATACAAGACTGCCCACATGAGAAGGACACGGGCACGTGCAAAGGCAGCTCGGTTGGGAGTAGATCATGACAGCCACTCCCTTGGTCCAATTGAGGCGGCTATGTTGGTGTGAGCAATTTGTGAAGGCATCGTCCTTGTCATCACGAGGAGTAAGTTAACAACTGCATTTATCAATCTTTAAAGTTGAACTTATAATATAGGCTCTGGTATGCAGTGCCATTACCAATAAGATCAGACCCTATCCCAATTTGAGAACCGTTGGTGTTTGTGGTGGTAGGTGATGAGGTTCCACCCTGAACTGACTGTAATCAATGATTGTTTTCAAATCGTTGTAAGAAATAGTGCAATTCATGCCAAGGAGTGGGAAGTATACTGTAAAGAGGTCATCACGAAAGTCATCAATGAACCCTCTCTGAGACGCGGCTGGTGAACCCACCCAGTAGCCAGGAATGACGACATCCACCCCTATCAGTGATTGGATCCACCTGGGTTCAACACATCCTTCTGTCCAATCATTTAGTGCTACATTCACGTTCCCATTGCCACTAGTTGATGTCTTCCATTCAAAATCAGGTGGATTGGCAACATTGAATGAACTTGGCGGGGGGGTCAATAAACAGAGTTTCACTTTCTTTTTACTTGGATGGTTACCAGCCGGTGCCTCTGTAGCCTTTCTCTTTGACACTTTACACATGATGATAATTTATGACCACCTCTCACCTTTTTTTTTTTGTGATGTGTGCATTGTAAGAAGATACTCTTTCTACTGCCCCATTAGAGGGCAGTTTGGTTTTGACATTAGATGTGAATTTACCGCCATTCATCACTCCATTCAGATTATGGTCTCCAGGTTGCCTCCACTGATGAACAATTCCTCTGCTGCATTCAAATGGGATTTCAATGATAATTATAATTGTGTCTTATCCCAAGTCTTGGGCAGGGGTTGCTTTGGTGTTGTACGTATATGCACCCAAAGACGGACAGGGCGTTCGTTTGCAGTTAAAAGTGTCAGGAAAAGAGGCAATGATTGTTATTTGGAGAACGAGATTAACGTCCTCAGCGTAACGGATCATGTCAATATAATGAAAATGGTTGATTATTACGAGGATCTCCATCACGTGCATATCGTCACAGAGAAATACTGTGGTGGTGATTTGTTTGATAAGTTGGAGAGTTTGAGTGCGGGGTGTTTCACAGAATCAATGGCTTCCAATGTAGTAAAATCCTTGCTTTCTGCGGTAACATACCTTCACGACAATGGAATAGTTCACCGCGACATTAAGCTTGAGAACGTTCTCTATGAAGATAATAGGATTGGAGCTACTGTGAAGCTTATAGATTTTGGACTTTCATGTTTCCACAGGAATGATGATAAACCGCTGACGTCCTTTGTTGGTACCAGGCATTATGCTTCCCCGGAATTGATTATAGGCAAGTACGAAAAGTTGGTTGATGTCTGGTCAGTCGGTGTTGTATTATATATTCTCCTCTCTGGTTGTATGCCATTCACTGGTGGAAACAATCGAGAGTTGTACAATTCCATCCTCAACGATGATTTGGATTTCTCTTCTTCGTCTATTTGGAGATACGGGGATATCACATCAAATGCAAAAGACCTAATTCAACAAATGCTTGTGAAAGACCCCGTTTGTAGAACTTCACCCAGCAAAGCTCTACTCCATCCGTGGTTTCTTGTTTAGTCGAATTCGTTGTCGTTTGTGTTGTTACACACTACAATACAAGGTCGCTGCTCTTTATTAATTGTTATTACTACAAACTGCATTCATATTTGTAGAATGATTTGCAAACAGAGGGCAGGGGGCCTCCCTCTACAATAATTAGCTAGATTGTAGATGAACATTTTTTTTTGGTCGGCCATGCCCCCAATATTTATATCCCGCCCACTTTGTAAACCACACAATTTAATTACTACCATACATACCATATTGAAGGTAAAGAATAAAGAATATTAGTGCTCACTCGATATATTATTCATCTCTCGTAAAATATAGGAATTATTTGAGTAGTAATAAATACTTCTAATCGAAAATAATATACAAAGTAACAAGTACAGCAATTGCAACATATTGGGGATTATAATTATAATTTAGTAAACATACAAAACTTTTGATATACACAACAAATTGAGAATTGGTTTAGTTCAACGTATGAACCAGCTATCGACGACAAAACTTAGATGGAGAATCCTTTAAACTACGACAATCTAGAAGATGGCCAGTTGAAGTTGCTAGTTACCCTACGTACAGTGTCTATCAAGGGCTGCTAGGATATAATGGATAGTGGTCAAATGTAGATATCAACAAACAAAGTGCATTAGCTATCGGATTTTCTAGTCATTGTACACCAATGCACAAAAAAAAAAGATAAATAGTGATTACCACAAGTTCAACAAATCGACGTTCCGAAATCATGATGGCACCACCACCCCCACCAACAACTATCTATCAATAACACTCAATTTGAACTGCAATATGACAACTCTAGTACCAGTACCCCCCTCCCCCTTGAAGTCTTCAGAAGAATCCCGACTTAGCAAAGCATCCGTATAAAGCCTTGTCCCTTGGTGATAAAGCCTGAAACTTCTGTGATGCAAGTCTTTGGAATTGACTCCGTCCTCCTACACAGATGATACCTCTTCTGTGTTGTCGTCGTCGTCCAAACGTATGCTTACCATTGACTTGATAGTATTTGAAGAATTCAGTGGGACTCTTGAAGGTGAGACCATATTTGTTTTCAAGTGAGAGTTGTACTCGAAATACATTCCATGCTGAGGTCTTAATCTTACTCTTACTCTTCTTGGTGTTACCCTTGCCATTGCCAGGTTTGCCACCTTCACCAATGGTAGCATAAAGGGTATCAAGTAATTCTTGATGAGCTTTGCTCACTTCTTCGATCTTTTCTTCCAACTTCAATTTCTCTCCTACAAGCTTCGATTTTACTGGTGGAGGATTTTGCATGGTAATCTGTTTACCAGTAGGAACATGATTTGGCTGTTGTTGAGCCCACGGATGACTACTTGCTGGAATTGTATTAACAACACTGCTAGTGGTAGTCTTGGGCGACACATGCTTGGGCATAGTCTTGCTGGTCCGTGATGCTGCTTGTACAGTTATCTTTCTCGGTTTATCGGTATCAACTTTAAAATCCTCAATACTCTTGACGGCCTTCTCTCCAATACTTAGGATGCGATCTCCGATGGATACTCGATTTTTAAAATGGCATTGCTAAAATGAGGAGTGAAGAGGGGTAGAGAATGGTTGAATGGGAGGTATATACATGTCATCACGGAACAGAGTAGAGTCTCACGTCTTCAACCTCTTTGATCAGGGCACCACTCTTGTCATCTTTTACCTCGACGGTCAAATGATACCTACCAGGCAGCACCTGTATTGTGAACACTGGCGGGTGAGGGATCGATTCTGTCATGATAGTATCATCTACCATCGCTTCTGTCGTGGCTAGTGTGGGTTCTTCCGACCCTTGTTCTGACAACTGACGTGCGGCGAAGTTCTGAAGCTGGAGGCTGGTCGTACCTAATGCATCGATATCGTGGTAACCTGGGGAGCTTTTTTGGGTTGCACACATTACGCTGACAATTGATCCAGAATCACCATAGTTACCAATATCGGAGACAATCGGAAGAAAATCAACGGGTGGTCCGGCTGGTTCTTGGACAGCTTTGAGCCCAGTTCCTTGGTTGTGTTCCTTTGGTTTGTCCTGGAGTCCATGGTACCCACTACACTTGGATATTGTGGAAAGTGACACTGACACGGTTTCAGTTTCTGTGTCTGTGGGTTCTAGGTTGACTGGGCGGGAGGTTGTGTTTGGAGTGGATGGCAAGGACGCCGACAATTCCAATAGACAAGATGCCAAATCGGTGATGTCGGTGTTATCTTTCTCCTTGTTTGGTGTTGCCAACACATCAAGCTTCACTCCTGGCAATGCTGGCGGTTCCAACTCCTTTCCATTACGTAGGACTATCGAATTCCCATTGCCACTTTTCAGAAATGTTCCATCGCGTAGAATCATGTTAGGTTGTTGTGGTGCTGTTTTCTAGTGAATATAAATATGATTTATGATGCAAAAGAGAGGTGGTAGATGAACTACAGCCCATCTATCTCAATGTTCCTGCCCAAGAAGGCTAGTATTTGAGGAAAGAAAGGGAGTTTCTCGGTATTGCCCAGGTTAACCCTAAACCAAACTGCCCAGGTTAACCCTAAATAATAGGTATATACATAGGTATACACACTCACCACGTATCGACCCTCTATCTCCTGGTTCTCATACGTTGAATCGCTAAGAGTTCACGATATGGTAAAACAATAAGATTAATGCTGCAATCAACAAGGGGTATATATGATATATACCCCGCCACTATATAACTGCGGTACAGGAAGAAGTGATCGAGGTACCGGTGACCATAATATGAATCAATAGCTCAATTCTATGCGGGTATCATTGCAAGTATTCAGTATGTACACTCATCTTCCAAGAACAACAAATCTCCCTGGGGCGGTAAAACAATTCCGTCTGATCCATCATATAATCTTACTGCCCTCCCTCGCATCCAGTTTATAAACAAATAAAGATATTGTTCAATAGCTTTGATTGTTACTTGCACTATCGTGGCAACTGTGTTTTTGAATAACAATAATGCATCAGGAGGAGGATCATAACAGAGAGTTGATATCCCGTACCTTTCAGCGTGCATTGTTTGAGCGCTATAACTTGACGAATAGCTCTAACACCCTCTCGTCTCTAGTCGAGATTGTCGTGTCTTCTGTAGACCAAGATGCATCTGCCACGGAATTAAAATCTTCAACCAATTATCATATCAACAACATAATCCTTCTCAATGAGTATAGCTCCAGCAACTATGACATATACATGAAAATTGCGTGGGGGAAATGGTATATCTTTACCATTGAGCAGACTATCGACGATTATTTATGGGCGTGGGGTGATTTGGGTGATTTTAATCTTTCGTCAACTGCACATTACATCTTTTACAACCAGAACATATGGTCAAACGAGGAGTTCATTGACGAATACTCTGACGATTACGGAGAAATTGAAAGTATATTGTAAGTAAGTTTACTACAAGTGTAAATTGAAGACTCGTCATTCCAAGGCGGTAAAAGGAGGATTGGCTATTTGTCATGGATATTAAACTACATTAAGTATAACGATTGTTTTTCTTTAACAATAACAATGATGAGGATTATGAATGATAGAAAAGAGAAGTTAGATATATAAAAGTAAAACTAAAACCTTTGTAGAATAACTTGTTTAACTCTCGTATTTATAGGGGAATTGTTCCCCGTTTCATAGAAAATTGAACTCCTGTAGACATTGATACTACCCAACAATATGGACCTGCCAATCCCCTCGTCGCAACTCCCAGCTTCCGCCCATTCTTGTATATAGATAAAGTACCCTCATCTAAATTAAGGAGCATTCCCAATTCATCACCAGAATACACATGTTCCGATCCATCCCAGGTTACAATGGCAGGTCTATCACTTTCCCAATCAGATGTGTAACAAAATCCAGTAGATACATTGTACATGCAACACTGAATATTGTTATTGTTGTTGTGTTCCCCATTGCCCACTTGAGAGAAATTTTGGTAGAACCCATTTGAGATTGGAGTTCCATAACGTGCATCTTGATTTGCCTGCCCCGGTCTCATCACCCCCATTCGAGCGTCAAGCACCCCATCAAATGAATTATTGTACGCAATGAATGTTGCATAATGCTTCCCTACCCTTAGTATGTTGTTGCTAAATGCAGTTCCCCAATAACCCCCACTATACCTAACACATGATTTGTCCTCACTATCTACATACTCAGCTCCGACGCCAAGCTGATCAAAAGTAAGAGGACCTCTCATGAACTGAAGATAATGATAATCTGTCAATGAATTCTTTCCATTATAGTACGGCAGTATAGCTAGTTCATCTTCTGTTGCATTGTCCTGTATTGCAATTCGTACACTGTCTTTGATTAGAGATGATTCGTCATCGTCAGAGGATACACCAAACCTCTTGCTTGTTAGTGCTAGGTTGAATACATCAACTGAAGGTAGATATGATACAATCCTTGACAATGCATCACTGTTGAATAATACCTCCTCTTTGTCTTTGCAATTGTCTGTTGCTATCTTCTCAACTTTTGGTTGAACCATTGCAATATATAATTGTCTAAAAACTATAGATGATACAATACCGCCAAAGTACAAAGCTTCTCCTTCTATTACCCTTATCCTTCTTTGGCATATGAAAGCCAAAAGATCTCAGCTTCACCTATCGTACTATACTTCCACTATAAACCATAACCACGATTTGAGGACTAATCTTGGTAAAATAAACCAATGTAAAGTTGGCTTTAGTTTAGAAGAATGAAGTCCACAACACAGTAGGTTGCTTATAGACGAACGATGATCATCTCTCGCTCCTCTACTATACTCTTCTTGGTCGCCTCGCAGTCTATGTATTACTAGGTATTAGATAGGTATTTCTCTATTAAATTACATGTCCAGGGACTTAGTGCCCTTTATCTCACCTACTAAATCCTACCTATACAATTAATTAGGCAAGGAGATGATGGGTATTTCACGCTCTACTGAGCAAAGTGGTACGCCACATAGTGTCCTCGAGATATGATCGATCGATATACTACTCATGTATCAAATAATACCGTCGGTTGTGGCCTCAAATTATCTATATCTTAATTCTTATCAACGCCAACAACAACCTCGAAGAGAGGTACATGCATCAACATTACATGGCTGGTATCTTTAAGGAATACAGGGAGCAGCTATGGTATATAGCAGGATGATACTTTGGTCAGATATATCGTATAATCAAAGGTTCTCGGAGATATGGTTATGGTGCACAGCTCAATCAGTCGATATGGGGCCGTACAATAGGCTATAGGAGGCTATGCTGTGCATAATATCTCTATTGCGTGTGTATGAGATCATATTTTTTATATTCCAGTGCCTATAACTCCCCTATAAAACCCCCCCTCCTCTTGTAAAGGACAAGCATCGTATTTAAGATGAATCATCCGAATTACCTATACAATGTCTTGCCCGAAGATGCATTAAAGAAAATTGTTAGCTATATACCACCAAGTGATGTTTTCAATCTGTGTAGGGCTTATCCGGACGATATTCAAAAAGACAAAGGTTTGTTGCTAGGGTCACTTGAATGCAGCCTTAATTTGGCACTGAAGAGTAGTTCCACGAAATTCAAGAGCTCGGACCCATTGCAATCATTCTGTAATATGACAGACTACTCACCAAGAGGTTCTATTGTTTTGAGGTACGTATTGGCGAGATTTATGCTGTGTTTTTACATTGGTCACCCGTTCTCATTGTATTATACCCAAAACACGTATCTATAGTGGAAGTCTAATTGTGCAGGCTGTGCTTGGCAAATCATGCCTGCACAAATCATGGGAGGGATGTGACATTGACATCTTCGTCCATGAATCTCAAGCCCCCGTTGTTCGTAAGTGGTTGTTGGATCAATATCAAGTGTTTTCTGGTTGTAGCTCTGCTTACAACCATGAAGAGTTTGACCGTAATGTATCCCATGTGGAGCACTACACGAACCGAGATGATAGTAAATTTAGTTATGCAAATGCAATTAGTAGAGGGAAGCTGCTAAGAAGGCATGAGCTATTCGAAGGGGACGAAAGCAGAACTAGATCCATTGAAGTGTTAACGTGTGTTGGTGAATCGATGCCTTTCAAACCCTTTAAAGAACTTGGATCAAAGAAAAGTATTGTGAATATTGATTTGGTTGTGGTCCGACAGGGGAGGGATGTGTACAACGCATTGGATGTATTCGACCTCAATATTTGTAAGAGTTGTTTTGACGGGAAATTCTTTTCCGTCCCTCTACCACTCCAAACATTCAGAGGATACACGGAGCTAACCAGTATTGTTGACAACGTTATTGCGAAAACATACCTCGCCGGTATTATAAGGGAATCTCGGAGGGACATAGAATCAGTGGTAAATGAGATGGATATCTACCGCTTTAAGCACCGTTATGGGATTGGTGATCTAGATGGGATGAAAGCCTTTGTCGAGAAACTTGTTAGTGTTGGCAATGTGTTTAGTCATAGCATCATCCGACCTATCATGGCAGGATATTACTCTCCTTGTGTTCATTTTGTTTGTTTGGTATTGGATATAAGGAACCATTTAATCGGGAATGCATTGGAGAGGGTGAGAGAAATCGGGTTGAGTGCACAACCGCGTGGGATAGTGAATGGTATTGAGATGTTTCTTTCTTCTTCTGCTCAACCACGTTTGCTTCACAATACCATTATCAGGCTGTGTTTCAAGCGTTACGATAAGTATTTAAAAAGGGGCATCTGTATAAAGGATCTGCCTGATCAGGAATCTTGGCAAGAGTTGTCGGACGTGCTGAGGTTTTTGCCTGGTTTCCATGAAATTGTGAGAGGTGTGTCTTGGCCGGAAGAAGATTTCTTTGGAGCAGACATTAGCAGTGACAGTGACGAAGAAGGGGGTGTTGACGATGAGGATGATGAAGAGGAGGGTGAGGATGGTGTCGTTGGCGGAGCTTTGTGAATTACCTTGCACCCCTTTGCTTTCTAGTAATGAAGTGATAAATGTGAACGTCAAATCATACACAATAACTCAAAGCGGGGAACTTAAATTATAACAGACATAGGACAACGACTAGAAGTCAGCATCAAGAGAGAAGGTTTGCTCTTTTGTGTCAGTACCAACTCCAGACTTGGCATACTCTCCAACTCTCTTCTCAAAGAAGTTAGTCTTTCCCTGCAGTGAGATCATCTCCATCCACTCAAAGGGGTTGACAGCATTGTAATATTTGTCACATCCGAGGGCACCCAATAACCTGTCGGCACAGAACTCAATATATTTACACATTAGCTTTGAGTTCATGCCTATAAGCTCCACCGGAAGAGAATCAACCACAAACTCCTCCTCAATCTCAACAGCGTTGGTGATGATTTCAGCGATACGACTTTCTTCCAACTTATTCACCATCTTAGAGTAGAGGAGGCAGGCAAAATCACAGTGCAGACCCTCATCACGTGAGATCAGTTCATTCGAGAAGCTAAGACCAGGCATCAACCCTCTCTTCTTTAACCAGAAGATGGCACAGAATGAGCCCGAGAAGAAGATACCCTCAATAGCAGAAAAGGCTATCAAGCGTTCACAGAACGAGGCATTGTTGGCATTACAC
>Ga0214481_100903_pt1 | contig 13600 bp, 13 predicted proteins | sample M1_20Mar14CPVII9_4_FD_165057 | JGI IMG/M metagenome (GOLD analysis project Ga0214481, IMG submission 165057) | Marine eukaryotic communities from Monterey Bay, California, United States - M1_20Mar14CPVII9sort6BwellG10 | ecosystem: Environmental > Aquatic > Marine > Unclassified | place: USA...
TTGCAATGCTTATTGGTACGTAGTGGGGTAAGCACTTCTATTGGATCGGGGTTATGTGTCTCGGTAGGCACGCGCTGGTGAGGCCTACAGCCACGTCAAAAAGGGTGTTCCCCACCATCACAGCGCTAGTCCCCCTTAACACTAATGACATAAAGACCAAAACTTGACACCAAGAAAGGACTAATAGGTTATGAGCACCTAGACTTCCCTCCACTATCCCAACTTAGAGAAAAAAAAGGAAAAATGCCAAAAGGACTCGAACTATGGTCGAAATTTGGCGAGCATTGTCCTCGAACCACTCCGCCAACCAACCGACGAATTACCTACAAAATTGATAGTATATAAAGACTATGTACAGCTTCCAGAAACCAAGATAAGAAACGAGAAAAGTCACAGTGACATAATGGTCTGGGGCGGACACGTGTCTGGATACCGCTATGTAGTGACAAATAATCAGGACTTACATGAAAGGGCTCTTCTTCTTATTAATAGAGGTGAATTATTATTATTATTATTATTATCGCCCCGCCCTACAGACGATATTGAACGTCTATGCAATGGTGATGGTTGTGGCAATGGATACCTTAGGCCTGCTCTGGCAGGGGGCAGTTTACCCAGTTTGGTAAGTAATCGTAAGGAAAAGTATACGATTTTTTTTGGTGTTCAATTGGTTACAAGTTCCTTATCTTTACTCAATTCTATCAACACACATCTCATTACACTCGTTCCAGATTCCTGCTCGTTTCAGATTGATAACACGTTGAGCAGACCGGCTTAGAAAGATATGGTTTTTATCAAAATTCATACCAACTCCAGCAATAAAAACAGGTGTTTGATATGTAAGCTCTTCAACAGTGGCTACATTTTGGTAGAACCGAAATATGTCCCATGTCATGTCCACATCAGTCCCAGCGAAATGCACATAATCATATATACGAGCACAACCCTGGTGAATACATTCGTGTAATTGCTGGAGACGAAATCCAACAAGGGGAACAACTCCTAGGCGTTTTTCAAACTCAATTTTGGCCTCACGTGGAAGATAATCCAATAAAAGTTCGGTAGAATGAGTGTCACTCTTGGGAGCCTCATTCCACACAAACCTTTGATCGGGACTTAAACTATTTGTCAAAACAGTATGTTCATGATCCATGTTGTGTGCAATCACAAAACCATCAGCTGGGATGTTCTTAACTATGTCAATGAATTCACCCAAAACCAGGTCTACTTCAATTCCATACTTAGAAACATGTTCGTTGGTGATACCATGAAAAGACGTGGCCTTTGGATCAATCTTTTTATATGATCCATATGGTTTGATTAGATATTGTTTAGATTCAAGACAGGCATCTTTGTCATCGAATAGTTTCCAAGCAATCTCAACAATACAACCCGAGGCAAGCAATCCACATCCTATATTAGTCCAATCATGTGTTTCCAAATCAACTACCAGGTACTTAACGTTACTAGGGATCTGTCTACCACCAGTTACAATGTTATCCCATTTATTTCCATCATGTAGCCATTTTTCACGCTGCGTCAAGGCTTCAATGTTCTTTAACGGACCAACATTGTAGTTGGGCGATACACTCCAATTACCGATAGCCATGGTTGGTGTATTGAACCGATTTTAATGAGTAATGGCATTAATAAAACAAGGGCAGGATTGATAACAATTCCCCCCCTCGCCGGAAAAGGGCAGGAATGATCAATAATGCCCAAAATAGATAGGACTGTCATATTCTTACTTTGGGGCAGGACTGTCGTATTTTAATTAGATCACCACAATACTCTCATAAATTCTCTGTTGTTTAACATGGTCCGTACAAAGCAAAAAACTGCACGTAGGCCCACCGGAGGCAAAGAAGCTGCATTTAGACGAATGGTGTTCATGAAGCTTCCCGATGATGTTACAGATTCAGATCGATCACTTCACCTTAATGCAGCAACGAAAATCCATAAAGAGCACCATCCGCGCCGATTCAACAACCCACGCCCATTCAACTACAATCGACAGCTCCGCCTGTTTGATCCGTCTCAAGATAATCGTGGTGCTGTTACAGAAGAAGAAACCGACGGAAGTGCTGGCGATGATGTCTCATCACAAACAAATGTTGACCAATTAGATCTGGAAGGTACTAAGCAGCCTTTATTCTCGACCTTTGACCTACATAATAACAAATCAATGGACGGTGATATCATCTTTGTAGGTGATTACATCGATTTGACTAAGACATCAGATGTTGTTGTTGATTTGACAGAAGAAGATGATTAGTGCTCAACGTTGCAAGTACCTACAATAGTAGTAGGTCTTCCTTGAAACAAACCAAAGAGACATTGGTAAAGGAAGAGGGTGATTCCTCCGACAATACTTCATTGACAGACAGAATAACATATGGTAGCTGTTAAATTAAGATGAATAGCTTAACTTAATGATTGAATGTATAGTATCTCATGGTAAGCTCGTACCCTAGAGTAGGTACTACTGTTCTCTATGTGGTTGTTAAGGTCTTGGCCATAAGGCACTCAGATTTGGCTCTAAGGCACTGCCTAAGACACTCGCCTGTATTGGGAGTCTATTGAAAGTAAATGGGAGATGAAGAGGGAGAGTAACTAAATATAGACGCCTAATTGCATATTTCTTCTTCTTCTTCTTCTTCTTCTTCTCTCTCCTCTATCCTTCGGAGGGTAGCTGACATAGTATGGCACAACGAAATTGAACTTCTACACGCTTCCTCTTTTGTTAGCATGCTGTTTTCAAGTAGCACCAAACATATCAGGAATCCTCCTCATAAGATTGTACATTAGAGTCAATCCGGAGTCATGTTCTCCTAACCAATTTGCAGGCTCAGCCGGCCTCCCAATCCAAGCAATAGCCGCTGGGATTTCCTCCGGCTCTAAATCAGTGAACACTTGCAAGTTTGATGTATCATTAGTAGAGAAGTGAGTCTGTAGAATCTTCTGACGAGCGACTTCTATTTTATCTTTGTTCTCATTCAGTTCTAACAATGAAGAAAGGTCGTCAGGGATGGAGGAGGTCGGTTGTTCCCTTTGACAGTAATAGTGACTATAACTCAAGTCTTGAAGTGTATGGTTGGAGTTAAAAGTATCCATGATACTTGTCTTGTTACAAATGAGGTTGGAAATAGCATCCCATCCTCTCTCGGTGATCAACTCATTATCATCTTCATCATCGGAAGAATCTTCATTAGTAAACCCTTCAATAGAAAGCAACTTCAAAGTTTCGTTGTTTTGTAAGGCATTTGCACATGCAATCAGTGTATCATCATCGATGTTGTTATTGGATAAATCAAGCTCTTCCAATGCGAAGTCGGGATGATCGACGCAAAATGTAAGATATTGCCAACCGCGGTAGGGTGTCACTAAACCATTGAGACTCAACGACAGATACTTCAGAGAACTCATCTTTGACACTAAGGGCACCAATAGATTTATGCCAATATCATCAATTTGATTGTCGTGCATATCAAATTGCACTAAATCCAAGTTGGAATGTAATAATATTAAAAAAAGTTCTTGCCAACCTCTCGGAGAAATGTTACTAGAGCCATTCATATTCAGTTTTTTCAAAGTATTCATGCTAGTCAACATACGTCCAAGAGCTTGGAAAGATTCATCGTCATCACTGATACTGTTGTCACAAATTGTAAGCGAAACTAACTGAGTTCTATGATCTTGTATCGAGTCGAAGAAGAGCCCCCATCCCGATGATGTGACTGATTCAGCTCCATTCAGTTCAAGGTTTTCTATTGTATCGATATTGGCCAATGCGGCTACACAATTATTGTCCATCTCTTCATTTGTACCGAGGATTAAAGTCTTTAATGGAGTTTGTGCTAACTGCTCGAGAAACACCACCCACCTTTCACTGCTAATAGATTCAATCCAATCTAAGTTTAAACACTTCATCAGCGATGAACCAGATAGTGCATCACCTAATGCAATTGCTGCCTCATCATCTATACAGTTAACATTTAGTGCAAGTGTCGATAGTTTGCAATTAGTGTGACGAATGACATTTGCAAGAGTCCTCCATCCAACACTTGTAATATGTCTATTGTCGGAGAGGTGTAATGACTCCATTGTACTATTTCCAAGTAATACGTGATATAAAGTACCAAGCCTACCATCATCCAGATTACAACTTACGAGTCTAAGATCCTTCAATTTAGAATCAGGATATCTTAATACTGCTCCTATCCCAAGGGTTGTACAGGCTAATGGCTCCAACTGACCTTTTGAGCAATGCAATGACACAAGACTGGGATGGCCTTGCAGGCATTCTATTAACCCTCTACCGAACTCATCAGCAATACTCATTGAACCAAGAGTAATGTTTCTAATAGAGTTGTTTCGATTAATGCACGTGAAGAGACGTAGAAGTTGTTGTCTAGTTGGTAAATTATGCCCTTGCTCTCCCAAAATGTAGGGTTGATTGGTTGGTCTATCTAAACATCTCCCCCGAAAGGTGAGTGAGAGCTTCTTCAGATGATTATTGTTGGCAATTAAGTTGAAAACACCACCATCCTCTCCCCGATAATTCATACTATTAAACAAATCATCTAAACAAATTTGAATGTCCAACAAACTCGAATCGTTCCGCTCAAGCCTTGCCTTAGTGCGGTCGTTCAGCTCCATCTGTTCTTTATTAGTCTCATCTATATCCCTATCATAGTATTCTACTTCTTCCTCTTCAACGACAACATCCATATTTTATCTTCAAAGTAGTGCCGCACTAGTGGAGCGCTCTAGGTCTGAGCTAGGGGGTCAAGCACTAATAATATAATCCAAAGGTGATAGAGGGACAAAACAGTAGGATTCGAACCTACAACAAGTGATAGTGTTGACATTACGAGATGGATCTTTCATGTGAATTTTTCATGCGTTGAAGTTGAGGCAGTTCCGTTGTCTCGCCAATACACAAGGTTGTAGAGGAGAGGAATCTTTTTGACACATCTCAGATCTACAGTGCCTCACCATCTCAAAACGATATATCCCAACGTAATTCACCATTATATAACAATAAACCTCTGTTATAACCCGAGGATATGATGCTGTACGGTACGATATGAGTATATAATAATAGTACTTTTTAATCGAGTGCCTTGAGTGCCCCCACTGAGTGCCCTGCCCCTTTACACACGATTGGTATTTCGTGGGCAGAGAATACGATAATAATCATCGCTGGTCTAAGATAGTCGCTTTTAGGGTATCCTATCTCTCTGCAAGCAACAACACGCCAAGCCATTAAAATGTGAGTAGATACCAATTCGTAAAAACATATACACCTAGGAGAAATATTACAGGAAACGTTGTACAAGTTGTACAATACGCAATGATGAAAGGGTGTAATACCTTTACCTATTACAACATATAACAAATAAGAGAAGTTGTACAGTACAAACAGAGTTAATGCATAAACAATCAAAACTATTCTATTAATTATCATGATTCTCCTGGTCCACGACCTTTCATGACATACATAACAATCTGCTACACCACAAACATAGATCCACACACAAACATCACATTAAAACTATTGCAATACATCGACATCAAATAAATTCATCACATGAAGGAGGCTGTCTATCCTTCACAATACACAACAACTTCAGAACAATCATGATTGCCACGGATATAATTCAAACTTCGAAAAACTCCAGCATACCTTGATTATCCCCGGTTGGGTCATAGAAAATAGAGTAACCAACCTCCTGCAAGAAATGTTTGCAGTTGTGAATCTGCAGTTCAACGCACAAGTTTGGTACATAACCCACCGCAAGCTTTCCGACGAAGTCCCATAGAATCAATTCACCAGTGGTCAAAGCGTTGTACTCCCTTTTGTCCTCCGCCAGTACAACTTGAAACGGTCTAGACTCTCTATCAATAGTTAAGCCAGAGGAAGATGACCTCTGCCTGATGCTCGCGGTACGTCCAGAGTCCCGGTGTACCCGGGTGAAGGCTGTGTCATCAACACCCAATGAAGACAACATCCAATTGAGGAAATCAGATGGATGTTCACAGTATTTACCCCGCGCTATCCGAAATGCAACCCAACCAGATGCTCGTTTGTTACTCCTATATTCAGGACCGTCAAACTTTTTCAATCTCAAGGAAGGTGTAGGGTACGGACTCCTCTTCCTCTTCTTACCACTAGTAAGATACACTTTCTGTACCTCGGTGGGTTCGAGGAAGGACGTTTCTTGGTGAATGGTTGGATTTGCCTTCTTCAGAGGGGGGAGTGAGGGTTCGTCTTGAATAAATGGACCAGCACCAGAGTATGAGGGTTGTCGTTTCATACGTTGTCGTTTACGAGGAAGGGGATGAATGGAAGCAATGGACGGATCACGTGAACGAGACTTTCGCTTTTTAGCCCTCTTCTCTCCAGCTCCGCCATTTTGGGGAAGGACTGCTGGATATAGAGGGGTAGGAGGCTGACGATTGCGGTCGGGGTATCTGCTTGTACTACAAACAGGAGCTTTGGCATCATGTCCCGTCTCTTTGTGTGGATTGGGAAGTGAAGGCTCAACGGATTCAGCACCACGGTGAACAGGAGAAGGGGTCGGGTGTGTCTGGCGCAATTTCTTACAAGGCCTCACCACTCCCAACCCTTCCTCGGCAATCTCTCCCTGGATAATGTCAGCAAAGCAGTGAAGAGTCGGATAGGCGACATCATGAACAGGAGTACCATTGATTAGGGGGAAGTTTGAGCTGGACTTGGCTGGCATCTTCTGATTGGAGTGGTCAGTTTCAATATCAACTTGGGGAGGGGTTGCCTCCGGCAGAGCCGGCAAAGACGATCCACCGCCTCCTTGTTTACTCACGGCTGGCATCTTCTGATCGAAGTGGTCAGTTTGAATATCATCTTGGGGAACAGGGGTAGGGAGTGGCGGCAGAGTGAAGACGCTACCAACATCATCGTTTGGACCCACCAGTCCAATATCACCATCTAGCGACGCTAAAACTTCATCGACATCGAATGGCCAAAAAGCAGAGAGAGAGTCGTCAGGATCTTGAGTATCTCCAGTTACAACAGTAGTGGTAGCTTCATTAGATGACGATTCGGCTGACCCCTGTTTGTTGATAAAGGTATCGTTCTTGAATGAATTCTTGGTAAGTTCGATATAATTACCCTCCAGAACATCAAGATCGTCGTCTTGGGTATAGGTACCAGTCCCGAACAAAGTTTCAACGCCATCATCGCTATTGTCTGATGACATTAACAACAACTGTTTACGTTGAATCAAATGTCTCCTAATATGCGACTGGGCTTTCGACCATACCCGATGAAACCAAACTCTGAACAACATGTTGTGGAGATTAGAAATCGTCAATAGTCTACCGAAGTAAAGGAAGAGTCTCTTGTGTTGAGCCTTTCTCTTACAAGGACCAATATAAAGGGTCTTTTTCAGTTGGGATGTACCACGATCATACAATCATAAACGATGAGTATATTGTACTTCAAGTATAACAAAAAAACAATAACACAATAACACAATAAGCAGACGATGTTACTGCCTCACCTTCAGGATTAATACCCCACACCTGCTAAGGGCATTCCCAACGCTATGAAGTTTGTATTTATCTTTATAGCGGAGAAGATTCGACGATACGAGAGCTAAGTCGTCGATATTATTTGAACAAGTATCCATGAACTTTATTAATGATGATGATGATGTCATGTTATGATGATTAGATGATATAAAGACAGTGTAGTATTGTTGTAGGGGGATTTCGATATTGTATTGTGTTTATAATTTTATGAGCTTTAGTTGTTGCCGTTAGGTTTTGTTTTGGGCAGAATTGAATTCAACGCACTACTCAACCCGATCCATCGATTGATACCGTAACTTCAACACAACAAAAACAAATATTGAGTGAGGTATCCTTCAGTATATCTACTCAACGCGGCCCGTTCAACATACCTATCATATAACAGGAGGCGATGTGCGTTGAAAGAACGAAGTCATTACATACAGTTCTGCCCTCACACAACACACCAATGCAGTACTATGCTGTATAAAATAGAATCTATATATTTACAAATACAATTCAATTGCAAGTACATTATTTAGATTCATACTCATATCAATCAGATAATGAACATTATCGTCTTAAACAACAGCACAGACAGTGCAAATGATCCCAACGATGACATTAGTGAAACATCAACAAATGATAATATTGATTTAATCATATTATTTGAAAACCGACTGTGGTCGGCAGATGTGGATAATGAATGGAACAACGGAAGTAATTACAAAGAAGTCGGACTTCAATTACTTAAAAAAGTTTCGATAGCTACAAACAATCTCGGGGAACTTGTTTGGGATGGGTTTAGGAAACGTGACATTGATGATATCCTGGGTGCTGTGGCTGAATTGCAATACTATATTAAAAGTTGCCAGACAATCTACCTCAATATTTTAAATTACTGGCCAGAAGTGTTCTTTGGAAATGAATACATTATCAGGGCATTATCTTTGATCGAGTATGCAGAAGAGAAGGTTCGTTTAGATTGATTTAACTCTATTTATTTAAGTGTTGGTTTCATGTTCCCACTTTGATGGTATAACTGTAACTGCATGGTCAATACATTTACCTCGACCTCCTTTTGCTATCCTTTTCGTACAACCTTCTGTACTACACTTCCTACCGCCATGTGTTCTGCAAAATCCCTGATACTGTGCATTCTTTTCACAACCATTAACTGAACATTTTCCCTTCTTCGCTTTGTGTTTGATACATAGATCACTTCCATATCCGCTACTATCTGATGGACAACCTGTTATTTTACATTTACTCCGTTGATTTACTACATTAGCATTGTTTTCAACTTTAACACATATTTGTTCAAATGCATTTTGTACCTTTTGTTTGTAAGGGTCAACGTTGCTACGCTTACTTTTCGATTCAGTTGCCATAGCATCTCCCTCTACTACTTTATTACCAATATAAGATTTGTGAATGGTCACTGGTCACTAAAACCCCTATGTTGTTGCTTTTCCTTATACCAGAGTCCTCCACTGCATTGATATTACTCATTAGACGTACTTCTTAAGCTTGTTCATTGTTAATGAGAGACTACTCTTCTTTGTTAACGTACTGTGACGTACTGTGATATTGATTTGACAGTTAACAAGTATGTAAGTTAGACCTAAAGTAGGCATACACCGAGTGAAATTATTTTGCTACACTCTACTCTTGATTACAGATATATCCCCAGGGGTGTAGTATTTTGACTAGGCTGAGATTTGGGAGGGGGGTAAACTCAATTCCTTAGTGGGTACACTAAGTAAACAGGGAAAAGGGGCATAGTTTTCACACTAGGCTTACCACAAGGGAGGGTATAGTAAAATTTGGGGGTATACAATATTAGTTAGTTCTACGCCTACCTATTGAGTGTATTGTTGATTGTCGGCAATTGTAGTCTGCGAGTGGGATCGGGTATAAGACATTAACAATTAATCTGTCTCGTATATAGGTAACTAAGATGATGCAATAGTGCCTTATCATTATCCATATCTATCAATCAACACAGACTTATAACCAATAATAATAAAAAAAGGAGGATAATACACCAGCCCTCACAACAAAACAAACAACAATTATACAAAGACAAGGTGGCATTCAATGCAATTAGGCGTCAGTAACTGCAGTTCCGAACTTCCTGTTGTGGAGGAGATCCCGGGCATGTTCCGCGTCACCAAAGAAAGCTTCGAGGACGGAGTCGCATTGCAATACGTCATCTCTGTTAGTGTGCTCAAACAGAGAAGCCAAGACCTGGATAACATCGTCATCAAGGATGTATCTCGACAATGGAGCAGGTGGTTGCTCTGACGCATCACATTTGAATGTAAACAATTGCTTCCTTGTGAATAGGTCACTTTCCTCAGTGAACTCAGTGAACTTTGCAGCAATGTGATTGCCGATGCTCTCTGCCGTTTCATCGTCTGAATCGGCAATGGTCACAAGGCAATCTAAAGATTTGGCACAGGATGGCGATGACGATGGCGTATACACGCATAGTACAGAAGAGAGAGATTGGAATTAGTACATATGAATGTTGTCCTCGAAGTAAGTGGACAAGACTACGAGAAATTGAATCATTATCAGATGTTATAATGATAATGTACTTACCCCAGGGCCAAGTGGCCTTTTTCATGCCTGGCATTTTTTCATTCTTCTTGGGGTCCTCGGCATCGTAGGCACGACGAGTCTTGAAGCCATGGCAATTCCAATCGGCCATTAGTGCAGGGTCGGCTTTGCTTTCAAAGAATTCTTTCATGGGTTTAGTATACGCGGCACCGTTACCCTCGGGCCGGATGACACTGGTAACATACACCCTGGGCACGGCAGTTGCAACTGTTTCAACCTTGTTGGAGTATCCTTGATCCTTCAGGGGCGTGCCTGGGTACGACGCCTTGAGTCCACCAATCATATAGGGGTTGGCGACAGGTTGGTTCTTTTTCACAGACTTGGTAACTTTGGGCATCTTGAGGTGAGTAGTGGTGGGGATGTATTTGTCGAGGTGACTGTATTAACGTATCGAGAGTTGTCTTCCGTGGATGGTCGATTTGACTATGTATCAGATGCGAGGATTGTGATTTTATGATACGAATGTTGTTCCTTCTTTAATGAGAGGGGCAGGATTGATCTATTTCAAAAAGGGCAGGATTGACCTCTTAACAAAGGAAGGCAGATCTGGTCGCCAAAAACCTGGCCCAGCAAGAAAGACGATAACAGCTATTACATGAACAACCACAATCAATCAGCCACCAACAAAAAATGTCATCAGAGGATAGATATATTGTAAACATTGCAAGGCTACGCTTAGCCATGGCCAGACAAAGAAGAGCAGTAGCATTCGGATCAACAGAGAAAGCGAATCACATGGCAGAGAAGGCGGAACAAGTACTGTCCACTGCCAAGTTCTTGACTAGCATAGCAAATCAAAACGCCAAAATGAATCAAGCACTACTGGACAGAGCAAACAGGGAAGTTATTGAAGCGGAGGCCATTTTAAAGGGATCGATCGACAAATATGGTAGGGAGCCGACAATTCTTGATGCGGAGGAACAGTGCGACGAATGTCAGCCCTTAAGTGGCCGTATATCAAAGTACTTATCCCCTGAATACCAAGCCGAGAAGCAGGCAGAGGATATGAAAAGCCAAATTAGTTTGGCGAGTAACCTCATATAAAAACATACAGTGTACATTATGAATCCTCCAACTTTATTCAAAATATCCTAATTTGCCATGCAACTGGAGAGACTCAGGGTTGTTTGTCGATGTTTTATACTCTACGATGCTGGATGGTTAGTAGGAAATGGCACTTTGGTTAGTACATAGGGGTTGTTTGTTACTTTCCATGTGCAATGATGAGATATGGAAATTCCCTACCCTCTTTTAACGGGTCATATGGACTACAAATATCGTAATACTAAGTGAAAGTCCTATGTTAGTTTTTCACATTAAGGAAACAAAAAAGATATCTCACTACCTTTAACTAGCTCCAAGTGAATATTTAAAACGAATACCCATTTGATATTCGGATACTTTTTCATGTAGAATGACTAGTGCGTATATTTGCATATATTATTCCAGCGCCAAACTCCTTAAATTTATTTAAATCTGCTGACCAGTGTAAATAATGCCATGCTTGCTATCCTTCAACCCTATACCCTTGGCGCTACTCTCCCAATATGTCTTCTTCCCTCTATGTGTATTACATTCCTCCTTAAGACGGGTATATTCGCGTTTTACATTTATCGGGATCAATGGACATTGTCTATGACAAAGTGAAATATGTAATATGATTTAGTTTTCGATTTGTACATCAAGGAAGGAACACAAAAAACTTGAACAATCATACTCAATGTGGTGTTGGAAACGAACTACTATTGACCTATAAATCCCTTTGATTGACTCTGGGCGGACAGTGTGATTCCTCACCCTCCCTTTTGACGGCAAATGTTTGCAATGTTTACATCTAAAGACAACTTTCTTTGCATCATCAGCCCCACCTTTGATAATAAATGCCTCCAATATATCACTTCCGATGAATCGATGAAGAGGGTTTACACAATAATTGTCCTGTTCAGAATCGGAATGATGGTTAAACATTCTTTTAGACAGTGTATTGTCATCTTCCATCTCAACTGGATTACACTGCCAACCAGACATCAACATTAGCTCACGTGGTGTAAAGCTAAATTCATCATCATCTTTTGTATGAAAGAGAACATCGACAGGGTCAACTGATTCAGTATTAGTGACACCACATAGCATCGGCGACGTTGTCATCACCAACAGTATGGAACCAATTAACCTCGATCTTACGGAAGACATAGAATATATAAGTGATGGATTTTAGAATGGGCAGGATTGAACTGTTTACAAAAAGGGCAGGTTAACACCATTAAGGCAAAAGGGTAATATGGACTTATCTATTTCATCATACACGAAGTAGATTAAGCTCACAATTCAACAATCTACACAGCACATGCCAATAATCTCCAACCACAAGGAAATGTCTCAAAGCGCTGTGCTATTACTTGAGGAACCATTACTCAAGGAAAACCCGAATAGATTTGTGTTATATCCAATCAAGGATGAAGATGTAAGTACCAAACAATGTGATTTATTCCAATATGAATCAAAACCCTTCTCACTCATAACACTGCAATAGCTGTGGGCAATGTACAAACAGGCCATGGCAAGCTTCTGGACAGTCGAAGAGGTTGACTTGGCAGAAGATCTTAAACACTGGGATAACTTAACCAACAACGAACGCCACTTCATTTCTCGAGTTTTGGCCTTCTTTGCTGCCTCCGATGGTATTGTTAATGAGAACTTAGCTGGCAACTTTGCCACGGAGGTGCAAAGTGCAGAGGCAAGATGTTTCTATGGATTCCAAATAGCTGTCGAGAATATCCACTCAGAAACTTACTCCTTGTTGATTGACACATACGTGAAAGATCAAACTGAAAAGATGCACCTCCTTCATGCTATTGAAACTGTACCATCTGTGCAGAGGAAGGCTAAGTGGGCACTGAAGTGGTGCGATGCCAACAACGCATTATTTGCCGAGCGTATGATTGCATTTGCGGCCGTTGAGGGCATCTTTTTCTCCGGCTCTTTCTGTGCCATCTTTTGGTTAAAGAAGAGAGGATTAATGCCTGGCCTTTGCTTCTCAAATGAACTCATCTCACGTGATGAGGGATTACATTGCGATTTTGCCTGTCTACTGTATAAGAAGCTTGTGAATAAGCTACCAGAGAGTCGAATTGTAGAGATCATTACCAATGCCGTTGAGATCGAGAAAGAGTTTGTTGTTGATTCACTTCCTGTGGAGTTGATTGGGATGAACTCGAACTTAATGTGTAAGTACATTGAGTTTTGTGCCGACAGATTGCTAGGTGCCCTTGGATGCACCAAGTACTACAACGCTGTCAACCCCTTCGAGTGGATGGAAATGATCTCACTACAGGGCAAGACTAACTTCTTTGAGAAGAGAGTTGGAGAGTATGCCAAGTCTGGAGTTGGTGTCAATTCAGAGGAACAGGTATTCAGTGTC